>Ga0194133_10002053_pt1 | contig 32472 bp, 32 predicted proteins | sample TA2KigOf40mmetaG_FD_155448 | JGI IMG/M metagenome (GOLD analysis project Ga0194133, IMG submission 155448) | Freshwater microbial communities from Lake Tanganyika, Tanzania - TA2015055 Kigoma Offshore 40m | ecosystem: Environmental > Aquatic > Freshwater > Lake | place: Tanzania: Lake...
GGGCGGGCGGCAAGCCCGTCAGCCCCGCTTGGGGCTCGCCACCGGCTGGGCGGCGGGTTCCCACAGGCGCACGGGTTTTGCGGCGCGTTGCAGAAGGCCGCCGCGGGTGGGGGCATAGACCTGCTTTGAGGCCTCGACCATCAGGACGCCGCCGGACAGCCCAGGCAGGCGGCGGCCCATGCGCTCGCACAGGTTCGACGAGCGCAGCCAGAACGGTGCCTGCGAGGGCGGGACGTGCAGCACGGTGAAGTTGCGTTCGGGGGTGAAGCCGTGGCGTTTCAGCTGCGCCTCAAGCTGGCCCGCCGTATAGGGGCGGCCAAAGCCGAAGGGCGTGGCGTCCGAGCGCGACCAAAGCCCGGCGCGGTTCGGCACCACGATCAGCGCGCGGCCCCCCGGCCCCAGCACGCGATGCGCCTCATCCAGCACCGAGCCGGGGTTTTCCGACGTCTCCAGCCCATGCATCAGCACCAGTCGGTCCACCATGCCGGTGGGCAGCGGCCAGAGATGTTCTTCGCACAGCGTCGAGACATTCTGCATCCCCGCAGGCCAGGGCATCACGCCCTGCGGCCCCGGCATCAGCCCGATCACGCGGCGCGCTTCGGCCAGATAGGGGCGTAAAAGCGGCACGGCAAAGCCGAAACCCACAACCGTCTGCCCGGCCAGGGGCGGCCAGAGGTCGACCATCCGGTCGCGGATGGCGCGCTGCGCCACGCGGCCCAGCTGCGTGCGGTAGTAGAAATTGCGCAGGTCCAGCACATCAAGGTGCATTGATAAGGGGCGTCCTTCTGGTCAGACTGGGGCAAGGATACCGGGATCGGGGAAAAATGCCATGCCGCTTGAACTTGTCACCCTGCCCTGTCTGGCCGACAACTATGCCTATCTGATCCATGACCCTGCCACGGGGGCCACGGGCGTGGTGGATGTGCCCGAGGCCGCGCCGATTCTGGCCGAGCTGGCGCGGCGCGAATGGGTGTTGAGCGATATTCTGCTGACCCATCACCATGACGACCATATCGGCGGGGTGGCGGCCCTGCGGGCGGCGACGGGGGCGCGGGTCTGGGGCGCGGCGGCGGACCGCCACCGCCTGCCGCCCCTCGACAAGGCGCTGGGTGAGGGCGATGCGGTGCCCTTCGGGTCGCAAAGCGCTGCGGTGCTGGAGGTTCCGGGCCATACGATTGGCCATATCGCCTTTGTCTTTGCCGAAGCGGGGCTGGCCTTTACCGGCGACAGCCTGATGGCGGCGGGCTGTGGGCGGCTGTTTGAGGGCAGCCCCGAACAGATGTGGGCGTCCTTGCAGAAACTCGCTGCGCTGCCCGATGCGACGCGCATCTGTTCGGGCCATGAGTATACCGCCGCGAACCTGCGTTTCGCTGCGGCGGTGGAACCGGCGAACCCCGCGATTGCCGCGCGCACACTGCGGGTGATGAAGGCGCGGGGCGAGGGTCGGCCTTCGGTGCCGTCGCGGCTTTCGGGCGAGCGGGCCACGAACCCCTTTCTGCGCGCCAATCTGCCCGAGATGAAAGCCGCGGTCGGCATGAGCGGTGCCAGCGGTGCCGAGGTCTTTGCCGCCTTGCGCGCCCAGAAGGACCGGTTTTGACCGGCAGAATGTCAAAATGCAGGGCAATCAAGGGGTTGGTCCTTTGCGGGGTGATTCCCAAATGTCACCTGCGATCACTTTTCTGCCTTGGGCCGAAAAGAGTTGGATTTAGGGCTTGAAACCCGCCCAAGAAAACCAATCCTTTGCCTTATGAGGCCACGGTCGGATCGGGGGCCCTGCCCCCTCCCCGGCCCTGAAAACAGGAGCACAGGAACGTGCCGTCATTTTCGACCACCCTGGAACAGGCAATCCATTCGGCGCTGGCGCTTGCCAATGCCCGCCGCCATGAACTGGCCACACTGGAGCATCTTCTGCTGGCGCTGATCGACGAGCCGGACGCGGCCCGCGTGATGAAGGCCTGCGCGGTCGATCTGGACGAATTGAAAAAGACCCTGGTCGATTTCATCGACGATGACCTGTCGACGCTGGTGACCAGTGTCGAAGGGTCTGAGGCGGTGCCGACAGCGGCCTTCCAGCGCGTCATCCAGCGCGCGGCGATCCATGTGCAGTCCTCGGGTCGCAATGAGGTGACGGGGGCCAATGTTCTGGTCGCCATCTTTGCCGAACGCGAAAGCAATGCCGCCTATTTCCTGCAGGAACAGGACATGACGCGCTATGATGCGGTGAATTTCATCGCCCATGGCGTGGCCAAGGACCCCTCATATGGCGAGGCGCGGTCGGTCTCGGGTGCGGAAGAGCATGAAACCCCCAAGGCCGAGGCCGGGGAGGCCAAGGAATCGGCCCTGTCGAAGTATTGCGTCGATCTGAACGTCAAGGCGTTGAAGGGCGACGTTGACCCGCTGATCGGGCGCGAGCAAGAAGTGGAGCGTGCCATTCAGGTGCTGTGCCGCCGCCGAAAGAACAACCCGCTTCTGGTGGGCGATCCCGGCGTGGGCAAGACCGCCATCGCCGAAGGTCTGGCCAAGAAGATCGTTGACAAGCAGACGCCTGAGATCCTTTCGGGGGCCACGATCTATTCGCTGGACATGGGCGCGCTTTTGGCTGGGACCCGCTATCGCGGGGATTTCGAGGAACGGCTGAAGCAGGTGATGAAAGAGCTGGAAGATCACCCCGATGCCATTCTGTTCATTGACGAAATCCACACCGTGATTGGCGCGGGTGCCACGAGTGGCGGGGCGATGGATGCGTCAAACCTGCTGAAGCCCGCGTTGCAGGGCGGCAAGCTGCGCTGCATGGGATCGACCACCTACAAGGAATTCCGGCAGCACTTTGAAAAGGACCGCGCGCTGTCACGCCGGTTCCAGAAGATCGACGTGAATGAGCCGTCGGTGCCCGATGCGATCAAGATCCTGATGGGGCTGAAGCCGCATTTCGAAGAGCATCACGATCTGAAATACACCAATGACGCGATCAAATCGGCCGTCGAACTGGCGGCGCGCTATATCCATGACCGCAAGCTGCCGGACTCTGCGATTGACGTGATCGACGAGGCGGGGGCGGCCCAGCACCTCTTGCCCGAGGGCAAGCGGCGCAAGTCGCTGGGGATCAAGGAGATTGAGGCTGTGGTGGCCAAGATCGCCCGCATCCCGCCGAAATCGGTCTCAAAAGACGATGCCGAAACGCTGCGCGATCTGGAGCGCACGCTGAAACGGGTGGTCTTCGGTCAGGACAAGGCGGTGGAGGCGCTGTGTTCGGCGATCAAGCTGGCGCGCGCCGGCCTGCGCGAGCCGGAAAAGCCCATCGGCAACTATCTTTTTGCCGGGCCGACCGGGGTGGGCAAGACCGAAGTGGCCAAGCAACTGGCCTCCTCGCTGGGGGTGGAGTTGTTGCGCTTTGACATGTCGGAATACATGGAAAAGCACGCCGTCAGCCGCCTGATCGGCGCCCCTCCGGGCTATGTGGGGTTTGATCAGGGCGGCATGCTGACGGATGGGGTGGATCAGCACCCGCATTGCGTTCTGCTTCTGGACGAAATGGAAAAGGCGCATCCGGATGTCTACAACATCCTGTTGCAGGTGATGGACCACGGGAAACTCACCGACCACAACGGCCGGACGGTGGATTTCCGCAATGTGATCCTGATCATGACCTCGAACGCGGGCGCGTCGGAAATGGCCAAGGCGGCCATCGGCTTTGGCCGCGAACGCCGCACGGGCGAGGATACCGCGGCGATCGAGCGGATCTTCACGCCGGAATTCCGCAACCGTCTGGATGCCGTCATCGCCTTTGCCCCCTTGGGCCGCGAGATCATCCAGCAGGTGGTGACGAAGTTCGTCCTGCAGCTTGAAGCACAGCTGATTGACCGCAATGTCCACATCGACCTGACGCCCGAGGCCGCCGATTGGCTGGGCGAAAAGGGCTATGACGACAAGATGGGCGCGCGTCCTCTGGGCCGGGTCATTCAGGAGCATATCAAGAAGCCTCTGGCCGAGGAGCTTTTGTTCGGCAAGCTGACCAAGGGCGGCACGGTGCGCGTTGGCGTCAAGGATGGCCAGCTGGATCTGACCTATGAAGAGCCGCAAAAGCCGCGTCTGACCGGCCAGAAACCGCCCTTGCTGACGGCGGAATGATCGGCGGAATGCGACGGGGCACAGCCCTTTTCCTGATGGCCCTCGCCCCACCGGCGGGGGCCTTTGAATTGGCGCTGCCGGTGGACTGCAGGCTGGGCGAAACCTGCTATGTCCAGCAATACCCCGACCATGATCCGGGCCCCGAGGCGGCCGATTTCACCTGCGGGCCCTTGAGTTACGACGGCCATGACAGCACCGATATTGCGCTGCCCACCCGCGCGGCGATGGCGGCGGGCGTCGCTGTGCGGGCGGCCGCGCCGGGCGTGGTGAAAGGGGTGCGCGACGGGGTGGCCGATTTCGCCCCCTTCCCCGCAGGACAGGATTGCGGCAATGGCGTGGTGATTGACCATGGCGGCGGCTGGGAAAGCCAGTATTGCCACCTGAAACAGGGTTCGGTCCGGGTGAAACCGGGCGAGCGCCTGGCCACGGGCGCGGCCCTGGGCCAGATCGGCCAATCGGGCCGGGCCGAGTTTCCGCATGTCCATTTCGCGCTGCGCCGCGATGGCGCTAAGATCGACCCTTTCGCGCCCGATGCGGCGGCTTGCGGGGCGGCAGGGGCCGACCTTTGGGCCGAGGATCTGCTGATTGAGCCGGGTGGTCTTTTGGCTCTGGGGATCAGCGACAAAGTGCCAGAGTTTGATGCGATCAAGGCCGGGCTTGCCTCGCCCAACCTGCCGGGAACCGCCCCGGCCTTGGTGCTGTGGGCCTATTTCTTTGGCCCGCGCGCGGTTGATGCGCTTTTGGTCACGCTGACCGGGCCGGAAGGGACCGTGGTGCAGGACCGTGTGCTGTTGGAAAAGACCCAGGCGCTGGCCTTGCGTGCCATGGGCCGGAAGAAACGCGGCGAAAGCTGGCCCGCGGGCCGCTATCGCGGCGAGGTGGTGATGCTGCGCGGGGCTGAGGAAATCGACCGGCAGGTTATGGAAGTGACCGTCGGCCCATAACGGTTTTCTGGCCATGACGGATTTCTAGCCATGACGGATTTCGGGCCAAGCGATCAGCGTTCGGTCAGTTTCAACTCGATCCGCCGGTTCTGGGCGCGGGCCTCGGCGCTGTCGCCGGGGGCGACGGGTTGAAATTCGCCAAAGCCGGTGGCGGCAAGGCGGGCGGGGGGAAAGCCCAGATCATCCACCATATAGCGCACAACTGACAGCGCGCGGGCTTGGGAAAGCTCCCAATTGTCGGCAAAGGCGCCGGTGCCGGACAGCGGCACAGTGTCGGTATGGCCATCGACGCGGATGATCCAGTCGATGACGGGCGGGATCTGATCGGAAATTTCGTTTAGCGTTTCCACAACCCCGGCAATCTGCGCCTTGCCCTCGGCGGCCAGATCGGCGGCGCCGGGGGTGAAAAGCACCTCGGACGAGAACACGAACCGGTCACCCACCACCCGGACCCCATCGCGACCGGCCAGAAGCTGGCTCAGCTGGCCAAAGAATTCCGACCGGAAACGTGCCAGATCGGCGTTCTCCGCCTCAAGCCGCTTGCGTTCGGCCTCTTCCAGCGCGGCGCGGCGCTTTTCCTCGGCGGCAACCTGCGCCAGGGCGGCGTTCAGCTGACTGCCCAGATTTTCCAACTGCACCTGCGCCTTTGCATCGCGGGCGGCAGAGGCGTCAAGCAGGCCCTGCAATTCGGCCAATTGCCCGCGCAGCGCGGCGATCTGTTCGTTCAAGAGCGTGACCCGGCGCTGCGCCTCAAGCGACTTTTCCTGTTCGGCGCTGAGTGTCGCCTTGGCGACATCGAGAAGCGTGCCGGGCTCGGCCCCTTCGGGCGGGGCCTCGCGGGCGGCGGCCAGAAGCGTCAGCACCTCTTCGGCCTCGCGCCGCTTTGCCTCGAGTGCGAGCGTCAGCGCGGCGAGTTCGTCATCGGATGCCGAAAGCCGCTCGCGCAGAGCGGCGAGTGCGGCGGCATCGGCAAGCCGGGCGGCCTCGGCCTCGGAAATCTCGGCCTGAGCGGCGGCCAGCGCGGCAGCGTCCGATTGGCCCTTGGCCTGCAGGTCGGCCACCAGCGCCTCAAGCGCCTCGCGCCGGGCGGCGGCCAGACGGGCGGCCTCGGCGGCGGCGTCGATTTCGCTGCGGGCGGCGGCAAGGGCGGCGTCCAGCGCCGATTTCTCGTCGGTCAGCCGCGCGACATCGCCCAGCGCGGCATCGCGTTCGGCCAGCAGGCTGCGCACCTGCAGTTCAAAATCGCCGATCCGGGTTTCGGCCTCGGTCAGGCTGGCCTGCAGCCCATCGGCGCGGGCGCGTTCCAGCCCCAGCGCGGTGGCAAGCTGGGCCACCTGCGAATTCAGCTCATCAAGCTCATTGCCTTGGGCGGTGATCGTCTCGCGCAGGACCGATTGCATGACGGTGAAGATGGTGAGGACAAACATCATCACCATCAGGAGGGTGGTCACGGCATCGACAAAGCCGGGCCAGATCATTGAGGCATCGCGGCGGCGCGACAGACCCATCAGCGCCCCCGGCCCAACTGGCGCACGGCCGCGGTCAGCGTTGTCAGATCGGCGCGCAATTCGGCCGTGGTTTCGGCCCGGCCCGCGGCCATTTCCTCAAGAATTTTCAGAAGCTGCACGTCGATCGAGCGCAGGCGCATCCGGCTTTCGGCATCGGACTGGACGGCGGTTTCGGCCCCGCCAAGGGCGGCAATCAGCCGTTCCTGACCTTCGGCGATGCGGGCCAGAACGGCGGTCTGGGCCGCAGATTGCGCCGTGGCATCGGCCAGCGTCGCCTCGCTGTGCGCGGCCAGCCGTTCCAGCGCGGCGCCAAGCGTGGGGAGCCGCTCTTCCAGCGCCGCGCGGCTAAATTCCCCTTGTGCCGCAATGGTTTGCAACACGTCTATCTGGGCGCCGAGATGGTCGATCAGCCCGGCCATGGCGACATTCTCGCCCTCGCCATCGCCCGAGGCAAAGCCGACGCGGGTGATCGAGGCGAGCCAATCTTCCAGTTCGCGGTAAAAGCGGTTCTGCCCATGGCCGGCAAAAAGCTCTAACAGCCCGACGACGAGCGAACCGGCAAGGCCAAGAAGCGAGGAGGAAAACGCCGTGCCCATGCCGCCAAGCTGGCTTTCCAGCCCGCCCATCAGCTTGGAGAACACATCAAGCCCGGTTTCACCCTCTTCGGGGGCAAGGCTGCGAATGGTGTCGACCACTGCCGGAACCGTGGTGGCAAGCCCATAGAAGGTACCCAGAAGGCCAAGGAAAATCAACAGGTTGATCAGATAGCGTGTGATGTCGCGCGCCTCGTCGATGCGGGTGGCGACGGATTCAAGGATGGACCGGGTCGAAGAGGCCGAGAGATGCGACCGCGCGCCCCGGCTGCGCAGAAGCTGGGCGAGCGGGGCCAGAAGCAGCGGCGCCTCGGCCTCGGTCGATCCAGGTTCGTGGCGGGCAAAAGACTCGATCCAGCTGACCGACTGGACAAGGATGAACACTTGCCAGAAGCAGGTGACGACCGCCAGCAGGAACACCCCGGCGATGAACCCGTTGAGCCAGGGGTTGGTCCAGATGATGCCCAGGACCGTGTCATGGATGAACCATGCCCCGGCCGCCACAAGGCCCGAGACCAAGAGCATGGTGACGATCTGGCGGATCGGTTGGCTGAACAGGACGCCGCCCTGAGTGTCGGTCTTTGGCATATCTTGTGGCCGCATGCTGTGGTGCAACCTAACCATAGCAGGCGCGCGGCACATGCCAAGCAAAACTAAGGGGGCCCCTCAGGGCGGGCAAAGCGCCTGCACGCGCGCGGCCAGCCATTCCAGATCGGCATCGCCGATGCCAAGATCGGCCAGTTGCGCGGCGGTGGCGTAAAGATAGTCGCGGTTGGTCCCGCGCCCGCCCACCGCATGGGCGATGATCTGCGCCTGAACCTCAAGCGCGAGGCCACCGCAATACTGCGCATGGTCGGGATCAATGACAAAGACCAGCGCCAGAACCTGGCGGCCATCGGCCAGATCGACCGGCAGCCAGCGTTCAAGATAGGCCGAGGAGATCAACTCACGGTCGCGCAGGGTCTGCAATGTGGTGGCCTCGGCACCGGGGCGGACGCGGAAGGCCACCCCATCGCAATGCGCCGCCGGATCGGCATCAAGCGCCAGCACAAGGCCTGGCTCGGCTTCGGTGCCGCGATGGTGGATCGAACGCATGCAGAAGCTGCGGTGCCAGCCCTTGGCGCGAGCAACATGCTGTTCGGCAACTGGAAATTCGGGGTTCCAGATCAAGGAGCCATAGCCGAACACCCACATCTCCTCTGCCATCTTCCGCCCTATCCCTTTGCATCCGGGCAATGCTCTGTCGTGCCGTCACTGGCCCTTTGCCGCCGCCTTGGTGTAGAAAGGCGCGGGCAAAATGGGAAGGGGCCAAGATGCGTGGTCTGATCTGGCTGACGGTGATCCTTGCCGCGCTTTGGGGCGGCTGGTGGTTTGTGGGGTCGCGGGGCGTTGAGGCGGCTGCGCGCGGCTGGTTTCAGGCCGAGACGGCGCAGGGCCGGGTTGCCACCTATGAGACGCTGGAGGTGCGCGGCTTTCCTAGCCGGTTTGACCTGACCGTGACGGCCCCGGCGCTGGCCGATCCGGCGCGCGGCCTGTCTTGGCGGGCGCCCTTTGCCCAGGTCTTTGCCATGAGCTGGAAGCCTTGGCACATGATCGCCGCTTTGCCGGGCGGGCAGGAGATTTCTGTTGTGGGTCAAGAGTTTGATCTGGATGCCCAGCGGATCATGGGCAGTCTTTTGCTTGTGCCCGGTCCCGATCTTGCGCTGTCTGAGGCGGTGGTCGAGGGCGATGCCCTCGTGCTGACGCCCAAGGCCGGCGCGGCTTTGGGGGCGGCGCGGGCGGTGGGCTCGATCCGGGCCGAGGCGGGGGCGGAGGCGATCTATCGGCTGGGGCTCGCGGTCAGGAGCGTGAGCGTCGATCCGGCGCTGGCGCAGGCGGCGGGGCTTTCGCAGACCATCGAAGCTATGGAACTGGATGCCACAGTGACGCTTTCGGCCCGTCTGGACCGGCACGCGGGCCAAAACCGCCCGGCCCTGCGCGCGCTGGATCTGACCGAGGCGCGGGTGATCTGGGGCGATCTGAAACTGTTTGCCAAGGGCGACATGGGGCCGGACACTGAGGGGCTGGCGGCGGGCGAAATAGCGGTCAGGATCGAGAACTGGCGGCTTTTGCCGTCGCTTCTGGTGGCCGCAGGGATCATTGCGCCGGGGTTTGAGCCGTCACTGACGCGGGGGCTTGAGGTGATGGCGGCGCAGAGGACGGATCCGCAGGTGCTGGTGGTGCCTTTGATCGCCAAGGCCGGACGGATGAGCTTTGGCCCCCTGCCCCTGGGTCCGGCGCCGCGTATGGGCGACTGATCTTCAAGGAAATCCGCGCCTTAACGGCAGTATGGCCAGTTGTTATGGCGGGCGATGTCGAAATGCAGGTGGTCTTCGTGATAGCCGTCTGAGCCGGGACCAAGCGTGGTGCCGAAGATGCCGCAGGCCGCCTTGTGGGCGCGGCGCACCTGTTTGTTGTAGTTGCGCGAAACGGACCATTCGGTGCCATCGGCAAAGACAAAGCCCGCCACATCCACCGCCCGCCCGCGACCGTGTTCGCTGATCTTGGCGCCCTTCTTGTTGTTGCGGTTGCGGCAGATATAGCTAGCGGCAACGCGGATCTCGACCACTTCGCGCCGCCCCATGGCGGGGCGCAGGCCGTTTTCGATCCAGGATTTCATGGCCAGCGCCGTGTCACAGCTGAAGGTGGCAGACTGGTTCAGCCGGATGCCGCTGATCGAGGTCACGCGCACCGGCTTGTCCAGACCGCAGCCCTTGACCTTGCCCTTGATCGGGGCCAGCGCCTCGCCCTTGATGGCCGGGTCGCCGCAGACCGAACCCTTTTTCGAGGATTTTTCCTTTTTCTTGCGGGTTTGCTGCGGTTCGAGCGTTGCTTCGGGCAGGGTGTCGGGCATGGGGGCTGAGGCAAGGCTCAGCGGGGCCAGACCCTGCGGCCGCGCCTTGGGGCGCAATGTGGGTGTCGTGGCCAAGGCCAAGGCCGAGGGTTGAGGCTGGGCGGTTTGCAGGCCAACAGGGTCAGCCGCCGGTCGGGCGGTGACCAGACCGGCAGGGCGCGGTCGGGGGCGCAGCACCGCTTGGGTGGGTTGAGCCGCCTCGGCAGGTGTTGCGGCGGGTGAGGCGGCAAGAACTGTCGCCGGGCGCGCGGCGGGGCGGAGTGAGCTTTCGGGCGCGTCGGCCCCTGCGGGGCATGCGGGAACCGACAGGACCCCGAGCATCGCCACCAGCCCGAGCGTCCGCAGCACCGGGCTATTCGCCCGGTTTGGGCGCCGGGGCCACGCGGCCAAAATCAGGCGCGTCAGTGTCTTGGCCGGCCTCGATGATGCTGCGGCGAATGGCGCGGGTCCGGTTAAAATACGCATGCAACTGGTCACCATCTCCCATGCGGATCGCGCGCTGAAGCACGAACAGCTCTTCGGTAAAGCGGCCCAGAATATCGAGCGTCGCTTCCTTGTTCGTCAAGAACACATCCCGCCACATGGTGGGATCAGAGGCGGCAATGCGCGTAAAGTCGCGAAAACCGCTTGCCGAATACTTGATGACTTCCGAGTTCGAAACCCGGCGCAGGTGATCGGCGACGCCCACCATCGTGTAGGCGATCAGGTGGGGGGTATGGCTGACCACGGCCAGCACAAGGTCATGGTGGGGGGCGTCCATCTCATCGACGTTCGAGCCCATTGCCTCCCACAGCTGGCGCAGGCGTTGGGTCGCCGCCGGGGTGGATTGTGCCGTGGGTGTCAAAAGGCACCAGCGGTTCTGAAACAGCGTGGCAAAGCCCGAACGCGGCCCGGAATGTTCTGTGCCTGCAAGGGGATGCGCCGGAACAAAGGCCACGCCTTCGGGGATATGCGGAGCGACGGCCTCGATCACCGCTTGCTTGACCGATCCGACATCGGTGACACAGGCCCCTTGCGCCAGATGCGGGCCGATGGTGGCGGCGATCTCGGCCATGGCGCCGACGGGGACGGCCAGCACCACCAGATCGGCGCCCTGAACCGCCTCGGCGGCGGTGCCGAACACCCGGTCACAGATGCCGATTTCCAAAGCCACGCGGCGGGTGTCTTCGGTTTTCGCATAGCCGACGATCTCGCCGGCAAGGCCGAAGTGCTTCATGGCATGGGCCATGGACGAGGCGATGAGCCCAAGGCCGATCAGGGCAACGCGGTCATAGATCGGCTGGGCAACACGCAGGGAGGTCATTTGGCACCTTTGAACTGGCCGATCGCATGGGCCACGCGGCGGCAAGAGGCCTCGTCCCCGATGGTGATGCGCAGGCAGTTGGGCAGTTTGTAGCTGGCCACGCGGCGCACGATAAGCCCCTGGGATTGCAAGAAGATGTCGCAAGCCTCGGCCTCATCGGCGCTGGCAAAGCGGGCCAGGATGAAATTGGCCATCGAGGTATCCGAAGGCACGCCCAATTCGGCCAGGGCCTCGGCCAGCCAATGGCGCATTCGGGCATTGTCGGCGCGGCATTTGGCGACGTAATCCTGATCGCGCACGGCGGCCTCGGCGGCCTCAAGCTGGCTGTTGGACAGGTTGAAGGGGCCGCGGATGCGGTTCAAGACGTCGATGATGTGTTTGGGGCCATAGCCCCAGCCGATGCGCAAGCCACCAAGGCCATAGATCTTGGAGAAGGTGCGGGTCATCACCACATTGTCGCGCGCCGCGATCAGGGCGGCACCGGCGTCAAAGCCTTCGACATATTCGGCATAGGCCCCGTCCAGCACCAGAATGGCCTGCGGCGGCAGGCCCTTGGCCAGACGCTCGACCTCGGCGGCCGAAATCATCGTGCCGGTGGGGTTGTTGGGGTTGGCGATGAACACCAGTTTAGTGCGCCGGTTGCAGGCGCGCAGGATGGCGTCGAGGTCGGTGGTGCGCTCACGCTCGGGCACTTCGACCGGGGTGGCACCTGCCGCCATGGCCGAGATGCGATACATCAGGAAGCCGTGTTCGGTATAGACCACCTCATCCTTGGGCCCGGCATAGGCTTGGCAAAGGAAATGGATGATCTCATCCGAGCCCACGCCACAGATCACGCGGGCGGGGTCAAGGCCATGCACCTCGCCAATCGCTTCGCGCAGGGCCGCGTGGTCGGTTGACGGGTAGCGGTGCAGTTGATGCACCGCGCGCTGATAGGCCTCTTTCGCGCGGTCCGACGGGCCGAAAGGGTTTTCGTTCGACGACAGCTTGACGATGTTCGTCACCCCGGCAACCGAAGCCTTGCCGCCCTCATAAAGGGCGATGTCCAGGATGCCGGGTTGCGGTCGGATGTGGTCGTTCATCGGATTCCCCAAGTGCTGGCCCGGCTTTTACCGCCCCAAGGGGGGCAAGGCCAGTGGAAATGCAAGAGCGACCCCTTGCCGCCGGGTCACACCGCGAGGAAGTTGGTGAATTGCCAGGGATCGTCGGTGTCGATCTCTTCGGCAAAGCGGTTGATGCGGTGCTGGATGAGGGTCCAGTCGGTGTAGTGGCATTCGATCTTGCCCAGATAAGGGCGCCGGACCTGAAGGCAGCGCTCGAAGTCCATCTCATCGGCCTCGACCCAACCGGCGTTGGGATTTTCTGCCGCCCAGACCATGGCGGCGAGCACGGCAGAGGTCACCTGCATGCCGGTGGCGTTCTGGTAAGGGGCAAGCGCGCGGGCCTCGTCGATGGTGAGGCGCGAGCCATACCACATGGCGCCCTTGGCATGGCCATAGAGGAGAACGCCCAGGTCATCGCCTCCGCCGGTGATTTCTTCGGCGGTCAGAATGTGTTTTTTATCAGGGATTTGGCCCGCGTCGTTGATTTCGTGCAAGGACAGGATCGCATCGTTGCAGGGGTGATAGGCATAATGCGCGGTGGGGCGATAAATCGCCCGGTCGCCGTCCCAGACGGTGTAGTAATCGGGGATCGACAGCGATTCATTATGGGTCACCACATAGCCGAATTGCGGCCCGACCGTGGGGCACCAGGAGCGCACGCGAGTATCGGCACCAGGGCGGTCGATCCAGATCGCATAGCCCGCGCCGTGGGTGAACTTGTGCCCGTGCGGCGGGAGTTTCTTTTCATGCGTGCCCTAGCCCAGTTCGGCCGGCTGATAGCCTTCGGACAAAAGCCCATCGACCGACCAGGTGTTGACAAAAACGCCGGGCGGTCTGGGGCAGGCGGAAACCCGGTGTCGCGTTCCGCGATATGCACGCCCTTGACGCCCAAGGTCATGGACAGCTGCGCCCATTCGGCGCGGGTTTTGGGGGCGGCGGTAACGCCGGTATCTGCAGCAAGGCGCAAGAGCGCCTCTTTGTACAGCCAGGACACCATGCCGGGGTTGGCCCCGCAGCACGACACCGCCGTCGGGCCGCCGACGTGGTTGCGGCCCAGCGCGCGGACCTTTTCGCGCAGGGGGTAATTGGTGTGGTCGGCGTTCGGCAGGGTGGAGCCAAAGTAAAAGCCCGGCCAAGGTTCGACAACGGTATCAATGTATTGCACGCCGAGTTCGGCGCAAAGCTCCATCAGCAGGATACTGTCCACATCGACCGAAAGATTGACGACCATCCCCTTGCCCGATGGGAACAGCCCGCGCAGCGTGGCGGCATAGTTATCCGGCGTCAGGGCGAGTTGCAGATGGCGGATGCCGTGATCGTGCAGGATATGGGCAAACTCGCCCGAGGGTTCGATCACGGTGAACTGGCTGCGGTCAAACCCGATATGGCGTTCGATCAAGGGCAGCGTGCCGCGCCCGATCGAGCCGAAGCCGATCATGACCAAAGGCCCGTCAATGCGGGTGTGAACGGTATGGGTCATCGCGACACTCCTTCGATCAGGTCTTGTAGGCTTTGGCCTGCAGGTAATCCATCAGGGCCATCAGCACGCCCGAAACGACAAAGGTGAGGTGGATGACCACCAGCCAATACATCTCGGATTCGCCAAAGTTCACGGCGGTGTCGATGTCGCGGATTTCCATGAATTTCTTGAGCAGGTGAATCCCGGAGATGGCCACGATGGAGGCGATCAGCTTCATCTTCAGCCCGCTGAAATCCACCTTGCCCATCCAGTCGGGCCGGTCGGTGCCGGCGTCGAAATCAAACTTCGACAAGAAGTTTTAGTAGCCCGAGAAGAGGACGATCAGCAAGAGATTGGCCGCCAGCGTCGGGTCGATCAGCGTCAGGACGGCAAGGATGGTCTCTTCGGCGCTCATTGTCAGGGTCTTGGGCAGGTAATAGGCCAGTTCCTTGACGAAGATCACCGTCATCATGCCCAAGGCTATGACAAGCCCCAGATACATCGGCGCCATCAGCCAGCGGCTAGCGAAGATACTGCGTTCGAAACGGGTTTCAAGGGTGGGCTTGGGGACCATCACACTCTCCGGAAAAAAACCAAAGGGCCCGCCGATGCCGACGGGCCCCCTGCTGCCACATGGGGGCAGAGATCAGTTCTTGGCGTAGTATTCGACGATCAGGTTCGGTTCCATCTTGACCGGATAGGGCACATCGCCCAGGCCGGGGGTGCGGACGAACTTGATGATCTTCTTGCCGGCGTCGACTTCAAGATAGTCGGGCACGTCACGCTCGGCCGAAGCCATGGCTTCGATCACGATGGCCAACTGCTTGGACTTTTCGCGGACCTCGATCACGTCGCCTTCCTTGACGCGGTACGACGCGATGTTGACGCGCTTGCCGTTGACATTGACATGGCCGTGGTTGACGAACTGGCGGGCGGCGAAAATGGTCGGGACCAGCTTGGCGCGGTAGACGACGGCGTCAAGGCGGCGCTCCAAGAGGCCGATCAGCATCTCGCCGGTGTCGCCACGCACACGCTCGGCCTCACCATAGATCTTGCGGAACTGCTTTTCGGTCAGGTCGCCATAATAGCCCTTGAGCTTTTGCTTGGCGCGCAGCTGGGTGCCGAAGTCGGAAAGCTTATTCTTGCGGCGCTGGCCGTGCTGGCCGGGGCCATATTCGCGCTTGTTGACCGGCGACTTGGCGCGGCCCCAGATGTTTTCGCCCAAGCGGCGGTCAATTTTATACTTGGCAGACGTGCGTTTGGTCACGGCTGATCTCCTTCTGTGGCCCCAAGGGGCGGATGTGAAGGGCGTTGTCCTCTTCCCGAGCGGGACGACAGGGTTCCATTTGCAAGGGCCACCAACACCAACGAAAAGCCCCGGAATTGCTTCCGGGACCCGTGGGGCGGCTTATACAGGGGGCGAAGATGGTGTCAACACCCCTCATCGTTGACTGCGTCACTCTTCGGGCAGCGCCCTCGACGAGAAGCCGAAGGCGCCCGAGGAGAGGCGGTTACTGCGCCATTTCATAGCGCAGGATCGCCGCCTCGGACGCCGAAAGGTTGCGCCAGGCATAGTCGCCATAGCTTTGCGGGTTGGTTTCCACCCCCGGCAAAAGCTGCAACAGCGCGCCCAGTTGCCCAGGATGCACCGTATCCAGCGAGGTGTTCGACGGGTGGAAGCCCTCCGACTCCAGCCCGTTGGCCCAGATCACATTATGGCGCTACAGCAGGATATGCACATAGGTGACCTCGCGCAAGGTATGATCGACGATCACGGTCTGGTCATTCAGCAGATCCTCGGCCGCGACCAGCACTTCGGGCGTGTTGAACAGCGCCTGGGCGGCGGGGCCTTTCAACAGAATGAGGTGCTGGGGGGAAACCAGAAGATCCTCATCCGGGCGGCCGATGCCCAAGGCGCCCGCCTTGAGGCGGATGGGGCGCAGACGCGGCATGGCGTAAAGCCGCGCGCCGGTCATCCGGCGGTGGCCACACCACAAGACCCCTTGCGGGCCATTGTCGCGGGTTTCGATCAGATCGCCGGGCTGCAGGTCGCGGATCATGCGCGGGCCCATGGGAGTGGCCAGCCGGGTCTCGGGGGTGAAACAGATCACCCCGCCCGCCGTACGGGCTCCTGCGCCGGAATGGGTGCGGTCGATTGCGGTGCGCACCACCCAAAGGTCTTGCTCTACCGGTGGCAGATCGCCCACCAGCATCAATAGCCGCGCCCCGGTATCGGGCACCGGAATGATGGTGACCGTATAGCTTTGATGGCCGTCGGTGACGATGAACGCCTGATCGGGGACCGCATCGGGACCCGGTTCCTCGCCCTCGGCGGTCTCATCGCCGACCGCAACCCCGACCAGTCGGCGCACCATGCGCGCCGCACGCTTGCGTATGTCCGCAGCCCCTTCGGCCCCTTCCAGAAGCAACAACCCCTGCGGCCCGTCCACGCGCACCGCCGCCCCCGACCAGCGCCAGGTGGTGCCGACCGCAAGAACGTCGAGGGGCGCGGCCTTGAGGCCGTCCACTTCTGTCTGTGACCAGGAGATGACGAACGTGCCCAAAGAGCCCGTTTTCATTGCCTGTATGCCTGCTCGTTTTGTTTTCTCCGGCAGTTACCGCCGGTTGTGCCGAAAAGTTAACAAGATTGGTGGCAATTGACCAGAGCAAAGTGGCAACAGTCTGGCAGTTAGATTGGCGCGGCCGGATTGGGGTCGGACGGCAAGGGGCAGCGGGCCTGCCCGCTTTAGAACCGCAGATTGAGGCTGAGCGCGCCGACAAGCTGGCCCTCGGGCTGCTGGACAAATTCGCGCGACAGATAGGTGATGCTGTAAAAGGTCGAGGCGCGTTCGCCTTGCCAATGCAGCCCGGCGCGCAAACGGTAGCGATCCTTCTCGGCACCGACCGTGCCGCCCGAGGGCAAAAGTGCTGTATCCAGCACATGGGCCACATCGCCGCCAAGCGTCAGGCTGAAGCCTTCTGTCCGCGTCCCCTCGATCCCGCGATAGCGCTGGCCGGTGGTCACATCGCGCAGCATCAGCCCGCCCTCGCCAAACCGGCCGATGGTGATATCACCGCCAAGCCGGACAAGGCTTTCGACACCCAGACGCGCCTCGGCAAAGGGGCGCGCAACGATCCCCTCGCCCAAGGCAAAGCTGCGCCCGATCTCGCCGTTCAGACCCGGATGAAGCCGGCTGCCGATCTGGGCATCGAGAACTGCGGCCGAGGGCGGCACCATCCCGGCCTGATCGTGAAACCATTTCTGAAAGCTGCCGATGCCATTGCGCGGCCCGGTCAGCGCCAGTTCTGCGCCCAGCGCCATCTCTGACCCCTGCCAGCCGAAATGGGTGTTCACCCCAAAGCTCAGCACCCCGGCATAGCGCCGGTCATTGGCCGCAGGCGTGGTAAGGTTGGCGGGCGCAATCACCCCGGCATGGCCGCGCAGTTCAAGGATGTCGCCAAAGCCATGCCCGGCATGGCCCTGCCAGCTTGGTCCCCGCACCCGGCTTACCGTGTATGAGCCGGTGCGCCAGCGGTTCTTGCCATCGCCAATCTGGTCATTGGTGAAGATGCGGCCCCAGCCCAGCGTCACCCGCTCTTCGGCCACCGCCGGCGTCCCAAGCAGGACCGGCAAGGCCGCCAGCACGGCCATCAACACCCATCTCACCATCGCATCACATTCCCTTGGCGGTGCGCCGGCACCGGGTCACAACCATAACGCGTTTCATCTGACACGAGCAGTATGGTAAAAATAAGGAAGCCGGATCGCCGTTCGGCTGTTTCCGCAAAGCAACAGCCGGGATGCAGCCCCCGCCCCCCTGCGACCGATCGTCATGGTGCATCTGCACTATGGCGCGCGGTCCGGCCATGCGGAACACTGACCCCAGACCACATTGTCCGCGCCCAAGGCACCAAGGGGGACCGACCTGATGACCACCGCCTTCTATCATGACGAACGCTGCCTGTGGCACACCACGGGCGAACATGCGCTGATCGTTCCGGTCGGCGGCCATGTGCAGCCCCCCGCCGGTGCAGGCCATGCTGAAAGCCCCGAAACCAAGCGGCGGTTCAAGAACCTGCTTGAAGTTTCGGGCCTGTGGAAAAAGCTGTCGGTCCGCGATGCGCCCGAGGTGACGATGGAAGACATGCTGCGGGTCCATACCCCGGACTATCTGAAGCTTTTCAAGTCGGTGTCCGATGCAGGCGGCGGCAATGCCGGGCATTACTCGCCCTTTGGCCGGGGGTCATATGAGATCGCCATGGTCTCGGCAGGTTTGGTGAAGCAAGGGGTTGACGATGTGCTGACAGGGGCTGTGACCAATGGCTATGTCCTGTCGCGCCCGCCGGGCCATCACTGCCTGCCCGATGCCTCGATGGGCTTTTGCCTGCTCGCCAATATCCCGATTGCGCTGGAGGCGGCGCGGGCCAAGCATGGCCCCTTGCGGGTGGCGGTCGTCGATTGGGACGTGCATCACGGCAATGGCACCGAAGCGGTGTTCTATGATCGCGACGACACGCTGACGATCTCTCTGCATCAGGAAAGCTGCTTTCCGCTCGATAAGGGTGCAGCGGCGGATCGCGGTGCGGGCAAAGGGCTGGGCTATAACCTCAATATCCCGCTCTTGCCCGGCGGTGGCCATCAGGCCTATCTGGATGCCTTCGACCTTCTGGTCGCCCCCGCCCTGCGCGCCTACAAGCCCGACATGATCGTGGTCGCCTCAGGGCTGGATGCCAATGGCGTCGACCCCTTGGCGCGGATGCTGGCCCATGCCGAAACCTTCCGCGCCATGGCCACCCGGATCAAGGCGCTCGCCGATGATCTGTGCGGCGGCAAGTTGTTGTGCGTGCACGAGGGGGGCTATTCCGAACTGATGGTGCCCTTCTGCGGGCTTGCGGTGGTCGAAACGCTGTCCGGCGAAAAGATCGGCGTGGTCGACCCGCTGCACGACATCATCACGGCCCAGCAACCCCCCGCCGACATGATCGCCTTTCAGCGCGCAAGGCTCGAAGCACAGGCCCGCGCCCTGTTCGGATGATCGAATATCGCAAGAAACCGACAATTCTCGCAGCGTATTCGAGCCGAACTGTTGGAAAAAGACAAAAGGCGCGTGGGTTCATCTTGGCCCAAATACCCCCGCCGGAGGCCCCGGCCCGCCAGGGGCACTCCGCCTGGGCCTTCAGGCCAGAATTCTGCCTTCAAGAATTTTGCACCGGCTCGGCAGGCCCGGCACGAAGGATCTGATCGGCATGCTCGGCCAGATAGATCCGCAGCCAGGGGGTAAAGCTCTCGGGCTTGGCCGCGATTTCTGCACTCAGATCGGCAAGGCTGATCCAGCGTGCATCCATCGCCTCATCGGGGTTCAACGCCATAGCCAGATCGGCGGGTGCATGGGCGCGGAACAGCGCCACCACCTCATGCTCCACCATCCCACCGCCCACCTCGGCGCGGTATTCCACACAACCTGCGGCCTGAAGATCAAGCCCGCTAATCCCCAACTCCTCGGCCAGCCGCCGCTCGGCGCAAACCGCATCCGCCTCGCCCCAGAGGGGATGGGTGCAGCAGCTGTTCGCCCAAAGCCCCGGTGTGTGATATTTGCCCAAGGCGCGCCTCTGGATCAGGATGCCGCGCTCTGACAGCACAAAGACCGACACCGCCTTGTGGCGCAGGCCCTGCCGATGCACCGCCAGCTTTTCCACCGGCGTCAGTCGGCCCTCCACCCAGGCCGGGATCATCTCATCTATCACTATCAAAACCCGACCTGCTTTGCCGCCTTGCCCTTTACCGGCAACACCCCGGCGCATCAACCCTTGCCAAAGCCCCCTGCCCCGCGTTAGCAGCGACCGAACCCGGCAGCGGAGGCCCCCATGACCGCCCCTTTCAACCGTTCCATCAAGATTGCGCCTTCGATCCTGTCGGCCGATTTCGCCGATTTCGGCCGCGAGATTCAGGCGATCGAGGCCGAGGGTGCCGATTGGGTGCATGTCGATGTGATGGACGGGCATTTCGTGCCGAACATCACCTTCGGCCCGCCCGCCGTGGCCGCCTTTCGCCGCCATGTGAAGACGGTGATGGATGTGCATATCATGATCGCGCCGGTGGACCCCTATATCGAGGCCTTCGCCAAGGCGGGCGCCGATATCCTGACCGCCCATGTCGAGGCTGGCCCCCATTCGCACCGCACCCTGCAGGCCATCCGCGGCGCCGGGATGAAGGCGGGCATCGCGCTGAACCCCGGCACGCCGGCCGAGGCGGTGGCGCATCTTCTGGACCTGACAGACCTTGTCTGCGTGATGACGGTGAACCCCGGCTTTGGCGGGCAGAAGTTCATCGACATGACGGCCAAGGTGCGGCAGCTGCGCCAGATGATCGGCGACCGGCCCATTCATATCGAGATTGACGGCGGGGTGGACCCGGCAACGGCGCCCCTCGTCGCGGCTGCAGGTGCCGATGTGCTGGTTGCGGGCTCAGCGGTGTTCAAGGGCGGCTCGGTTGCCAACCCCGCGCCCTACGGCGAAAACATCCGCGCCATCCGCAAAGCCGCCGAGGCGGCCATTTGACACGAGGCGGGACTGATCTTTCGCGGCTCGCCGTCATCTTTGATCTCGACGGCACACTGATCGATTCGGTGCCCAATATCCACGCCACGGTGAACCGGGTGCTGGGGGCGATTGGCCTGCCTGAGACCGGCCGCGCCACGGTGCAAAGTTTTGTCGGCAACGGATTGCCCGCGCTGATCGACCGGCTTTTGGCGCATCACGCGCACCCGGCCTCCCCGAAGGACCGGGCGAACCTGATTGCAGCCTTCGAGGCTGATTACAGCGCCCGGCACGAGCTGACCACGCTTTACTCCGGCGTGCGGCAGGCCTTGGCAACACTTACCACCCAGGGGGCTGCACTGGGCATCTGCACAAACAAACCCATCGGCCCCGCGCGCGCGATCCTTGACCACCTCGTCCTTTCGCCGCTTTTTGCGGCGGTCCTCGGGGGCGACAGTCTGGCGGTCCGGAAGCCCGACCCAGAACACCTGCTGGCGACCGCCCGCGCCCTTGGTCGGCCAAAGGCGATCTTTGTCGGCGACAGCGAGGTGGATGCCGCAACGGCCAAGGCCGCCGGGGTGCCCTTCCTCTTTTACACCGAAGGCTATCGCAAATCGCCGGTCGACAGCATTGCGCATGACACAGCCTTCGCCGACTGGACCGATCTGCCGGGTCTGACGGCAGGCTGGGGCTGAGGGCGACGCGGCTCATGTTCATCTTGGCCCAAATACCCATCTTGCGACGCGGGCCACCCACGCCCCCCTTTCCGGACCGGGCGCAATGGGGTAGAGGCGGGACATGCCCGTCACGCTGACTTCCCTCACCGATCTTGCCGCCCATGGCTTTGATGACATCATCGACGCCCGCGCGCCGGCCGAATATGCCGAGGATCATCTGCCCGGCGCGATCTCGCTGCCCGTGCTGGACGACGAGGAACGCGCGCGGGTCGGCACGATCTACAAGCAGGTGAACCCTTTTGTCGCCAAGAAGCTGGGCGCGGCGCTGGTGTCGCGCAATGTGGCCGGCCACCTGCTTGGCCCCTTGGCGGAAAAGCCCGGCGGCTGGCGGCCTCTGGTCTATTGCTGGCGGGGCGGGCAGCGGTCGGGGTCTTTCGCGATCATCCTGAGCCAGATCGGCTGGCGGGTAGAGACCCTGAAGGGCGGCTACAAGGCCTGGCGCGGCCTTGTGGTGCGCGAGGTCTATGACACGCCGGTGCGCGCGCCCATGGTGGTCCTGGATGGCAATACCGGATCGGCCAAGACCGAAATCCTGAACCTTTTGCCTGCCCATGGGGTGCAGGTGATCGATCTGGAAGGCCTGGCGAACCATCGCGGCAGCCTTTTTGGCGCCATGGGACCCCAGCCGAGCCAGAAGGCCTTTGAAAGCCGCCTGGCGCTGGCCTTGGCGGCGCTTGATCCGACGCGGCCGGTGGTGGTGGAGGCGGAAAGCTCCAAGATCGGCAATTGCCGCCTGCCGCCGGAAATCTGGAAGGCGATGCAGCGCGCACCGCGTGTTGCCCTGCGGGCCACGGTGGCGGCGCGGGCGGCCTATCTGACGCGGGCCTATGCCGATATGGTGGCCGACCCGACCCGTCTGGCCGCAGTGATCGACAGTCTGCGCCCGATGCATGCGGCCGAGGTGATTGCCGACTGGCAGGCCATGGCCGGGGCCGGGGCCTTTGGCCCCTTGGCCGAAAGCCTGATGGCGCGGCACTATGACCCGCGCTATGCGCGTCACCGCGCCCGGATGGAGGTGCGGCTGACCGAGGTAGAGGCCGGGCCCTTGACGCCCGGAACCTTGCCCGATGCCGCTGCGCGGGTAGCGACGGCTGTCTTGGCGCTGGTTTAGCGGGCGCTTCGGCCCCTTTGGCCCCGGATCGCGGGACCTTTGCCGGCCGTCAGAAGGGGGGCTGTCTGCCCCCCTCGCCGCATGCGCGGCTCACCCCCCGAGGATATTTCAGCCACATTGAAGGCGGTATCAGCGAAGTGCGATCCGGGCCGGGCCTGCCGTGATCTCGCCGATGGCGCGGGCGTCGGGAAGGGCCGCGAGGAGCGCGGGCGCGGCCTTGGCCGGGACCGCAGCGAGGAGCCCGCCGCAGGTTTGGGGGTCAAAGAGGAGGGCTGCACGCGGGCTGGTCACCGCACCCGCGATCCGGCCAAGGCAGGCGGCACGGTTTTGCGGCGCGAGGCTCGAGGCTTCGCCTGCGGCGGCAAGCGTCTCGGCCGCGGGCAGCAGGGGAAGATCGGCTAGGTGTAGGGTCGCGCCTGTGCCGGAGGCATCGCAGAGTTCAAGCAGATGGCCTGCAAGGCCAAAGCCTGTCACATCGGTCATGGCATGGGCGTGGGGGGCAAGCGCCTGGGCCGCGGGGGCAAGGCTATGCGCCATGGAGGCAAGGCAGGTGGCCACCGCCTCGCCCAGGATCAGGCCAGGGCTGCGGGCCAGGGCCATTTCGGCGGCAAGGATCGTGCCGGTGCCCAAGGGTTTCGTGAGGATCAGCACATCGCCGGGCTGCGCCCCGGATTTGGCGATCGGGTGGTCGGCAAGCCCTGTCACGGTAAAGCCGATGGTCAGCTCGGCCCCGATCGAGGAATGACCGCCCACCACATCGGCCCCGGCCTCGGCAAAGACCTCAGCCGCCGCGTCCATGATTTCGGCGAGGCTGCGCGCGGCAAGCGTGTCTGACAGGCGGGGCAGGATGACCTGTGCCAGGGCCGCCTGTGGCTGGGCGCCCATGGCGAAGATGTCGCCCAAGGCATGGATGGCGGCCAGCCGGGCCATCAGGCGTGGGTCATGCACGAAGGCGCGCATATGGTCAGTGGTGATGACCTGCACGCCCTGCCCGGCCTTGAGCACGGCCGCATCATCGCCGCGTCCCGACAGCACATCGGACCGGCGGGGCGCGGGCAGGCCCGCGAGGGCTGCCGCGAGCCCCTCAGCCCCCAGTTTTGCCCCGCAGCCGCCACAAAGCGGCTTGTCCCCCATCGCCTCGCGCAGTCCCGTGACATGGGGCGGGGACGGGGGCGGCGGGGGCTGTGTCATGGCCGTGCCTGCGGTGAACATCGCCATGAACCTGCGGTCGATGCGGTCCTTGACGCGCCAAAGCCAGCCGCCGCCCGAGCGCAGGCCGAACTTGTCGGCCACCGCGCCGCGCCCGCCGGTCGAGACGAGCTTGAGGTAGTCGCTCTGCGGTTGATAGCGCCGCATCGTCCCGCCCGTCAGGGCGGCGCGCAGGTTGTGGTCGAGGATCGGCGCTTCGCGCACGGCAAAGACCCCGGCCTTGGGGCGCGGGGCATGGGCGAGATGGGCGCAATCGCCGGCCGCAAAGATCAGCGGGTCCGAGCTTTGCAGGCTGGGGCCGACGCTGACGAAACCGTCATGCAGGGCAAGGCCGGTATTGGCCAGCCAGCCCTGGGGTCGCGATCCGGCGACCGAGAGGATGAAATCGGCCGCCAGCGTTTCGCCCGTGGTCAGCGCAACCGTTTCGGCGGTGATCCGGGTGGCCTCGGCCCCGGTGATCGCGCGGATGCCTGCGGCTTGCAGGTGGCGCAAGAGCGTGGCGCGGGCGGCCTGGCCAATATTGGGCAGCAGCGCGTCCCGATCGACGACGGTGATCTGCGGGGCACGGCCCAGGCTGGTCAGCCGGTGGTGCGAGGCCAGCGCCAGTTCCACGCCCCCCACCCCGCCGCCGATGATGACAAGTCGGGGCGCGGGAAGCGCGCGGGCCAGGAAAGCCTCCCAAACCTCAGCATAGCGGCCAAGGGGTTTGGCGGCGACGGCATGGTCGCCATAGCCCGGGATGCCGGGCAGGTCGGAGCCGATGCCGATGTCGAGCGAGAGAAGGTCATAGGCGACGGGCGGCGATTTTGCGAGCTGAACAAGGCGGCGGTCGCGGTCGATGCCGGTGGCGCGGTCAAGGATGACGCGCGCCCCGGCCTGGCGGGCCAGCCGCACAAGGTCGATCATGATCTCGTCGCGCCGGTAATGGCCCGCGATCAGGCCGGGCAGCATGCCCGTGTAAGGTGCAGCGGGGCCGGGGTTGATCACGGTCAGCCGCAGGCCCGGCAATGGCTTCATCGCAAAGGCGCGCAGGACGAGCGCGTGGGAATGGCCCCCGCCCACAAAGACCAGATCCTTGACCGCCGGAATCTCTGCGCCCCGCATCGGTGCCCCTTTCGCTTGTCGCCTTCCTAACGCCGGGTGGGGCGATTGAACAGGCCAGCCGCCTCACCTTCGTGCGACCGTGCCGCTGGGGGGCTGCCGATTGCCCCCTGCCCTGCCATGCGCTAGCCTTTCGCCCCATGAGCCAGCCCATGAGCCAGCGTCAGCGCATTGTCATCGCCCAACAGCAGCGGCTTGCGCTGAACACCAGCCTGCACACCGCAATCCGGCTTTTGCGCAGCGATACGGCCGGGCTGACGCGCTATCTGGAAGAACAGGCGGCCGAAAACCCGCATCTGCGGCTGATGGCGCCAGAGGCACCTGCCTTGGGCGATTGGTTGCCGCGCTGGAGCGGGGTGTTGGGCCGGGGCCATGGGGCCGGCAGGGGTTTGGACATGCAGCCCGGCCGTGCCTTTGCCATCGACCTGCACGACGCGGCCAATCCGCAGCCAAGCCTTGTGGCCCATGTGCTGAGCGCGATCCGCGCCATGGATCTGGCGGCCGCCGATCAGCGCGTTGCACTGGCCCTGGTCGAGGCGCTGGAGCCGTCGGGTTGGCTGGGCCGTCCGGTCGCGGCTATCGCGCAGGATCTGGCCCTGCCAGAGGCGGCGGTGGAGGCGGTGCTTGCCCGGCTGCACCAGATTGAACCTGCGGGGCTTTTTGCCCGCTCGCTGGCGGAATGTCTGGCCTTGCAGGCCCGCGACATGGGGCGGCTGGACCGAGAGATGCAGGTGATGCTTGACCATCTTGATCTGTTGGCAGCAGGTCAGACCGACCGGCTGGCGCGGCTTTGCGGCTGCGATGCGGCGGGGGTCGTGACGCGCTTTCGGCTGATCCGGGCGATGAACCCCAAGCCCGGAACGCAGTTTGCCGCCACTGCCCCGGCGCTGGGGCGCGAGCCCGACCTGCTGGCGCAGCCGGATGCGGCGGGGCGCTGGGTGTTGACGCTGAACCGGTCGGCCCTGCCGTCGCTGGAGATCGTGCCGCGACCCAAGGGCCTTGCCGATGGGGAGGGCGAGGAGGCGAGGGGCCAGCGCGCAGCAGCCAAGGCGCTGTGCACCATGCTTCGGGCGCGCAACGACACGCTGTTGCGGGTGGGCGAAGAGATTGTCGCGCGGCAAAGCGCGGCGCTGATCGAGGGGCCGGGGGCGCTTCGGCCAATGTTGATGGCTGACCTGGCCGAGGCCTTCGGCCTGCATGTCAGCACGATCAGCCGCGTCGTGGCCGGGGCCAGCATGGACAGTCCCTTTGGCGTGTGGTGGCTGCGGCAGATGTTTTCCGGCGCGCGCGGGCCGGGGGTGCGGGGGCCGGGACGGCGGTCAGACATGCCGCCACTGGGGGATGAGAGCAAGGGTTCGGTTCTGGCAGCGGCGGCGTTGCGCCATCATCTGGGCCGAATCGTTGCCGCTGAACCGCCCGAGGCGCCCTTGTCAGACGCCGCGCTTGCCGACCGGCTGGCCGAGGATACCGGGGTGCGGCTGGCGCGGCGCACTGTGGCGCAATACCGCGAGGCCGAGAAGATTCCCCCGGCGCACCGCCGCAGGCAGCCCGTCAGCCGCATCCGGCGCGCCCGGCGGGGCGGAACGCCGCCCGCATGATTGGCGTCAGCCTTTCCTTGTGAATCGCTTGACGTCCCCCGGGATTCCCCCTAAACGCCCCCTATCGAATTCGGTTTCCGCCCCTTTCGGGCGGGCCCTCCTGTTTTGACACGAAGGATCACGACAATGTCGCGCGTCTGCGAACTTTCCGGCAAAGGCCCGATGTCTGGCAACAATGTCAGCCATGCCAACAACAAAACCCGTCGTCGGTTTCTTCCGAATCTGAACGACGTCACGCTGATCTCGGACGTTCTGGGCCAGTCGTTCAAGCTGCGCGTGTCGGCCGCTGCCCTGCGCACCGTCGATCATCGCGGTGGGCTCGACGCCTTCCTGGCCAAGGCCAAGGACGAAGATCTCTCGGTCAACGCCCTGAAGATCAAGCGCGAAATCGCCAAGGCTCAGGCCGCCGCCTGATCTTGCCTCGCCGATCCCGGTTCAAGGCCCCGCCTGTGCGTCAGGCGGGGCCTTTTGGCTTTGCCCGCGCCGGACGTGGCGACAAAGCGCCTTGCCTTGGGCAATCTGTCGCCTTTCCGCACCTTGGGTGGCGTGGCAGACTGACGCCGAGATGACACCGCGGCCCTTTGGCTGCCCTTTCCAACAGGTGCCCCCATGACCCGCCTTGCCCGCCTTCTTGCGCTTGCCGCCACCCTGCTGGCCGCCCCGGCTTTTGCCGATGAGGGTGTGATGATCCAGGATCCCTATGCCCGCACGATGGGCGGGATCGGGACTTCGGGCGCGGTGTTCTTTACGGTGATGAACCCTGGCGATGCAGAGGACCGGCTGATCGGCGCAGCCTCGGACGTGGCCGAGAAGGTCGAACTGCACACCCACAAGGAAGACGCCAATGGCGTGATGCAGATGCTGCATGTGCCCGAGGGCTTTGCCATTCCGGCGGGCGGCGAACATGCGCTGGCGCGCGGGGGCGATCATGTGATGCTGATGGGCCTGACACGCGAGGTGGCCGACGGCGACGTGATCAGCCTGACGCTGACTTTTGAAAAGGCGGGTGCTCTGGTGGTCGAGGTGCCGGTGGACAATTCCCGCAAGGGCGGCATGGCGATGGACCATTCGGGCCATCAGATGCAGCATGGCCATGGCCAAACAGAGACAACTGACAGACGCCGCCCCTTTACCCGCCGCGCCGCGCGCCCTAGCGTGGCGCGCATGACCAAGGCCCCTTCAGACCGCACCCGCCTGCGCCGCCTGCATGAAAAGGCGGCCTATGACCGTGCCACCATCGACGCCATTCTGGACGCCATGCCGGTGGCCCATGTGGGTTATGTGATGAACGGTGCGCCGGTCGTCATTCCCACGCTGCAATGGCGCGAGGGCGACCGGATCTACTGGCATGGCTCGGCCGCCTCGCGGTCCTTGCAGGCAGGCAAGGGTTGCCCGGTCTGCGTTACCGTCACCTTGACCGATGCCATGGTGCTGGCGCGTTCGGCCTTTGAACATTCGGTGAATTCGCGGTCGGTCATGGTGTTCGGACAGGCGGAATGGGTCACCGACCCGGCCGCCAAGGCGGCCCATCTTGAAGCCATGGTCGAACGGCTGTTTCCCGGCCGCTGGCCGATGCTGCGTCCGATGACCGCGCAAGAGGTCAAGGCGACGGGCCTGCTGTCGCTGCCCCTGACCGAGGCTTCGGCCAAGATTTCCGCCGCCGAACCGGGCGGCACCGATCCCGAGGCAGACAAGGGCTGGCCGGTCTGGGCCGGGCTTTTGCCAGTGTCGCTGACCATGGGGGCGCCGGTTCCGGCGCCTGATCTGCCGCCGGGGGTTGCGCTGCCTGCCCATGCCGCGCGCTATCGGCTGGGAGAAAAGCCCCAGTGACGCGGGTTCTGTTCGTCTGCCTTGGCAACATCTGCCGCTCGCCCACGGCCGAGGCGGTGTTTCGCCAGCGCGCAGCGCAGGCGGGGCTGCGGGTGATCGTGGACAGTTGCGGCACAAGCGGCTGGCATGAGGGCGAGCCGCCCTATCCGCCCGCCATCACCGCCGCCGCACGGCGCGGCTATGACCTTGCCCCGCTTCGGGCCCGGCAGATCCGGACCGAGGATTTCACCCGCTTTGACCATATTCTGGTGATGGACCGCCGCAATCTTTCGGACGTTCAGGCGCTGTGCCCGAAAGGCGGCCCCTCGCCGCGCCTGTTTCTCAGCCATGCCACGGGTTACGGCGATGAGGTGCCCAATCCGTGGTATACAGGCGCGTTCGACGCGGTTCTGGACATGATCGAGGCGGCCAGCGACGGGCTGATCGCCAGCCTTCAGGCGCAGGCAAGCTGACGGGTCGCGGCGCCAAGCGCGGCCCGGCGGATCAGGGTTCGGTGGCCGGGGCACCGCACATCGCCTCGGCGGTCGAGCCAAAGGCCTTGTAGCGGTCCCAGAAGGCGTCATCGCCACGGGTTTTCGACATCCAGACCTTGTGGGCCTTTTCGGGGTTCTTGAAAAAGCCCACGGCGCGGCGCTGGTCGCGGTTGGACAAGGTGCTGTCGGCGGCCCGCTGGATGCAGTCGCACAGAACACGGTTGGCGGCCTTGCGGTCGGACTTGTTGCAGGCCCGTTCGATCGGGCCGGCAAAGGCGGCACCGGCCATCAGGCTGGCGATCAAGAGGGCGCTGCAAGACATGGCCAGCCTGCGGGCGGGCAAGAGTTTGTGCGTCATCGGTCTGCCTCATGCTGCCCGCATGACCGCCGGGGCGGATTGCGGGTCCTGTTCTGCGGCGCAATATGGCGGCATTGCCGGGATTTTTCAATGCCTCGCCACCGCGCCTGCGACCTTGGGACTCAGGGGCTGGGCAGACCTGCCGCAATGGCGCGCAGCATGGCGATATTGCCCTCATGCACGCCCGGCTCTTCAAACCCCCGATCGGCCGAGTTGACGGCGATCACCACGCCAAGGCCGGGGTTGATATAGATATACTGGCCATAGATGCCCTGCGCCATCACCTCGCCGGGGCTGGCATTGGCCGGGATCCACCACTGGAAGCCATAGGCCGAGCCATCCCGGGCCTGCGGGCTGGTCATCGCCAGAACCCAGACCTCGGGCACCACCTGGATCCCCTGCCATTTGCCGCCCTGCAGCACCATCTGGCCAAAGCGCGCATAATCGCGGGTGCGCATGTTCATGCCGCCAAGGACAAAGGACACGCCCTCGCCATCGGTCAGGTAGTAGGGCGCGGCTTCAAGCCCCATCGGGTGCAGGATGCGGCTTTCCAGAAGTTCGGGAATGTCCTGGCCCGTGGCCCCCCGGATCACCATGCCCAAGACATGAGTGTCGATTGAGACGTAGTGGAACCGCGCGCCGGGGTCCGCCGCGCGTGCAGCAAGACCGGCGGCAAAGCCGTCCATCGTGCCGCCAAGCGCCAGAACGCGCCCCATCCGGTTGATATCGCTGTTAAAATCCAGATAGTCCTCATTGAAGGCCACCCCTGATGACATGGTCAGAATATCGCGGATCGTCGCCCCGTCATAGGCCGATCCGGCCAACATGGGGGCATATTTCACCACCGGATCATCCAGGCTTTCAATCGCGCTTTCGGCCTCGATCACGCCGAAAAGGGCGGCGAGAAAGCTTTTGGCCACCGACCATGAGATGCGAAGATCCTCTGGCCCGGTGCCAAGGTGATAGCTTTCATGCACAAGCTGGCCGGTTTTCAACACCACAAGGGCCGTGACCGCGCGGTCCTTGATCCAGGTCTCCACCTCGGGGGCGAGCGTCGCCTCCGGCCCCTTGGGCAAGGGCGAGACCGGCGCTTCGCCGCGCGACAGCGGGCGGGTAAGGAAAAGCCGGTCCATGTGGCTGAAGTTCTCGACGATGTTTTCAGGCGCGAAAAGGCTGTTCACGGCCAGAAGCCGCCCAATCTCTTCACGTTTCCACAGCCCGACGGCTGCGAGGATCAGGGCTAGAACGGCCAAGAGCTGCACGAGGCGGCGGAGAAGGCGGGGCATGTCAGTGTCCTTTCGCTTTGGCGCAGGCGATCATGTCGCGGCGCGGCTGGCAAGCCTGAAACACCGGGCGCGGCCGGTCAATTGCCCTTGCCGAACAGCCCGCGCAGCCGGTCGAAGGGGCTGGCGGCCGGGGGGGCCGGGGGGGCGGGCTTGGCCTCGGTCGCCGCACCTTCCGGGGCCGGACCGGTGCCGGAATTGCGGGCAGGCGCGGTGCGCAACGACACCGCATTGAGAAACTTCGCACTGTCGCCCGCCGCAAGCGCCACCGCCCCATCGGAAATGCCGCGCATCAGGTCATCCAGCCAATCCTGATCGGACTTGGCAAAATCATGCAGCACATAGGCCGCCACCGCGTCCTTGTGGCCGGGATGGCCAATGCCAAGGCGGACGCGATGGTAAGCCTCGCCCAGATGCTGATGGATCGAGCGCAGGCCATTGTGGCCGGCATGCCCGCCCCCGGTTTTCACCCGGATCTTGCCGGGGGCAAGGTCCAGCTCATCATGGAACACCGTCACCTCCTTCAGCCCGAGCTTGTAGAAACTGACCGCCGATTGTACCGATTGGCCCGACAGGTTCATGAAGGTTTCGGGTTTGAGAAGCACGACCTTTTCCAGCCCCAGCCGCCCTTCGCAGGCCAGCCCCTGATGTGACTTTTTCCAGGGGCCAAAGCCGTGATCGGCGGCAATCCGGTCCAGCGCCATGAAGCCGATGTTGTGGCGGTTGCCCGCATATTTCGCGCCCGGATTGCCAAGCCCCACGAACAGCCGCATCGCGCCCTCCTCTTTTCACCTCGAATCCCACGCCCGGCGCCGCTTGGCAAGCCCGCGCTGGCCTGGCCCTGCCCGGCTTGAGTTGGCCCCCCTGGCTGGGTCACTTGGACCCAAAGACCGGAGCAGAGTTTGCGCGTTACCGTGGTTGCCTCGATGCGAAACGAAGGCCCGTTCATTGTGGAATGGGTCTGCTGGTATCGCTTGTTGGGATTTTCCGATGTGGTGGTGGTGACCAACAATTGCACCGACCGCTCACCCGAGTTGCTGGATGCCCTGCAGGCGGCGGGCTGGGTGCATCATCTGCGCCATGATGTGGCGCCGGGCCAAAGGATCACGCATCGCAAACTCGCCGCGGCCACCCAGCACAAGGCACTGCGCCGCGCCGATTGGGTTCTGGTCTGCGATGTCGACGAGTTTCTGGTGGTTCATGAGGGCGCAGGCCAGATCAGCGACCTGATCGGCACGCGCACCACCGATGTGCCGTTTCTGGCTATGGGCTTTAACTGGCGGATCTTTGGCACTTGCGGGGTGCAGGGGTTTGAAGACCTGCCGGTGCATCAGCAATTCGCGCTGGCGCTGCCGCTCAAGGCCACTGACAGCCGGTTGATGAAGATGCTGCACCGCCAGCCGCGCTGGTTTCAGTCCCTGGGCGAACACGGGCCGCGCGGCTGGGATCTGGCGCGCTATGGCCGCAGCCCCGAGGATCCGGGCATGTATCTGGTCAATGCCAAGAGCGAGAGGGTGCCGGATTGGTCGCCCGTCGCGCCGCGCTATATCCGCACGCTGGCCAAACCCCATGCCACCCATGCCCGCGCCCAGATGAACCATTACATGTTGCGCTCGGCCGAGACCTTCAGCCTGAAGGCAGGCACCCGCGCGCCGGTCTCACTGACCGACCGCTATACCGAGGCCTACCGCGCCCGCTATGACCGGGGGACCGAGCCGGACATGTCGGCCTTGCACTATGCCGATGCCTTCGCTGTGATGCAGACCAAGGCGATGGCGTTACCAGATGTCGCGCGGCTGCATCTTTTGTGCTGTGCCGATCATCTGCGGCTGATCGCCGAAAAGCACGGGCGGCAGGTCACGGAAGATGCCCGCTGGCACGACTTTCTCGCCCGCGCCAAAGCCTTGGAAGGGGCCGGATAAGCCCCCCGCCCGCGCGGGTGTCCCTGCCCGACACTGGCGCAATGGGATTGGCGATCTCTCGAAAGGGGGGCAGGACCCCGGAAATTCAATTCCTAAAATGGAATGTGATATCCCCCAAGCCAGGAGACATGCCATGAGCGCCCCTCAATCCCCGTCCCTTGCCCTTGCTGCCCTGTTGCTGCTGGGAGGTGTCCCGGCCACGGCCCAAAGCCTGGCATCCGAAGTGCAGGCCCTTGCCAATGATCTGGCGGTTGAGGGCTATTCCCGGTTCACGCTGGAAACCCCGGTTCTGCAAGATCCGGTTCTGGTGGCGGTGAAGGAGGACATTGTTCTGGAACTGACGCTGGACCCGGCCACGCTGGACATCACCGATGTGGTGGTG
>Ga0194133_10002055_pt1 | contig 32450 bp, 11 predicted proteins | sample TA2KigOf40mmetaG_FD_155448 | JGI IMG/M metagenome (GOLD analysis project Ga0194133, IMG submission 155448) | Freshwater microbial communities from Lake Tanganyika, Tanzania - TA2015055 Kigoma Offshore 40m | ecosystem: Environmental > Aquatic > Freshwater > Lake | place: Tanzania: Lake...
ATGCTGATTTATGTAGACTTACTATTCCGAGCAATAGGCTGCCGCTGATCGCGAGGTTTAGATAAGCGATGTAAATCTTATAACACTATAACCCATTCTTATGAGATCTAAACCCACTGGCTTATAATAAAAATGCAAGGTATTTAAATATGCTCATAATACTTTATTTTGAGTAAGTTTATAATACACACATACTGTACAAAAGGTTGTCCTTAAAGTTATCTCTTAGCTATCTTCTCTAAATGACTTACGTCTAAGCACACGGAGCATAACTAGGTACTAATCTTAAGGCTCGCAGGCCTTTTATTGACATGTGAGACAGGAGAGCGCTGATCAGGGGCGCTCAGGAATCAGATGTGGGTGAAAAGTCGCGTGATCGTGAAATACTTAAATCTAAAAGATGAGATCCGTGTGCTATCTACATCTATGCAGAATTTAGATAATTTATATGAAAATCTTATCTTACAAATCAAAACTCTAATACTTGATCAGAACCTCTATGAGATTCACTGCAATTTATTACCTTCCCTCACCCAACCGGGTTGGGCGTGTCAGGGTCTCACCATTCAAAATACGTCTTTTTTTGGATGATTTGGAGGGATTTTTCCTCAAACTTTCCGCAACTAGAATCTCAAGCTGGAATATGAGCTAGTGCACTTGCCAGGGTCTCTGGATCTGGAGCTGACTGTTCATAGTAAAACCCAGAATATAGTTGGGTAACTTTTTCCTCACAAGTTTTGAGGGGGCCAGGTGGAAAAAGAAATATTACCCTGAGCTGCCTGAGGTGAAAGATTATTGATGCAACAAAGATTTGAAGGTCAAATCCCAGCCTTAGATCTCGTTTCGCAGTCTGCCATTAGGCCATGGCGACCTCCATCAAGCCCCAAGTTATCTCATGAGCTTTCTTCTTGATCCTTAGAATTTCTTTCAATTAACTTTTCAACAATTTTTCAAGCTTTAAATATAACATATACAACCAGCAATCATAAAAAGTAGTCAATCCAAAAAAATATTTAGCAATACACTCTGAAGAAAGCAAAAAAAAGTGTCAAGCAGCCAGAACTCAAGCATTTTGACATTGTCCAAATAACTTCTGTTTTGTTCAATCTTAAAATATGTCAAAGCATATTCAGCTTCAAATAACTTCAGTGTAAAAACAGTGAATCTCAAAAACAATTTCAAGGTAATTTTGAAAGCAAACAATGTCTTGTTTCAATCCTATTTTTCACCCTATTTGTTTAGTCCAAAGGTGATGAAAACATGCTGTAACAAAACCTCAAAAGAAAGTATAAAATATTTTAGATGCTTAAAATGAGACATGCTCTTTGAATCTGTGTTAGTGCTCGTTATCCTAATCGAAGGAAACTGATAAAATCCCAAGAATTTTAAAAACTGTATATGGTAAGCTAAGCAGGGACAAAAAAGATTTGTTGAAAACAAAAAACCTTTTTTTTTCTGTCCATATTTTATTTTGACACTTAATGATGAGAAAACAATTAGAGTATGACTTAAAAGTATGAATTAATACCAAACTGATACGCCTATTGAATTTCAATGTGTATTCATTTTTCTGAAGGACAAAAATATTGTAATTTCTCTGCATGCATATATTGAAAAAATTAAAGAAAGATTCTTTTTTCTATCAAGACAAGGCAAAACTTGAATGTCTTATCATTGTAGATTTTTATTCTTCTTAATATGAATTGTAAGTGTCATGAACCAAAATAAAAGATGTGTTTGATTGAACAAATCTATTTCGTTACTGACTCTGCAATACACTTCATTTACACATGCCAGTCTCTCACACAATAAAAAGGTATCAGGTCAAAGGGTTGTGGAGCGCTATCCTTCCAAAAGGGGAACTTAAGGATGACGCGACACAACAATATACACCCAATAGAGTATCGAATTGAAACCTAACCTATCAAGAGATTATTTACACTATGTATTTGTATTAGTTTGAGGTTGAATCAAAAGTCAAAAAGATTGGCTACGAATGAAAACTTTGGATTTTCATCCTAAGAGAAAAAAATTAAAGAGATTTTATATAAGTGCATTTTGAGCCAGTGTGGGATCCATCTTTTGTAATTTTTAAGACTATCCTACCAAAAAATAAGATTTACTGTATGCCAACTTTCAGGTGTTTCCACCCGCCTTCAGGTGTAACGCCCCTGTTTACATGTGGCACACTGGAATACACTTGTTAATGGTGCAAATTTTGTCGTACACTCCCATTAAACACGTGTAAACACCTTAAAATCATAATACTCCATTCAAACGTGCTTACACAGCCTTATTTTCGGTAGGGTATAAAGCAACCTATTTAATCAATTTGAAAACATTTTTACAACAAAGCCTTGATAAAAAAATAAAAAACCAACAATCCAATCTGATTTGACCATATTGTAAAGATAAGATAAGCATTTCTAAATCTAGGAATAATGAAATAGCTTTCAGCCCTGAGGATTTGCCAGCTTTGTCACTCATTTCGATAATTTATATCAAAAAAAGGAAGGAAATAGACCATCTGAAAGATAAAAGTAAAAAGAGAAAAATGATTTGATTCATATATTTTATAGCTATATACTAAAAGAAATTTCTGTGTGAAAGTTGTTAAGAATCTTACTTTTCATGTAGATCAGTGAATCCAGATGGCATTTGATTTCTTGGATATCAACCAGACCACTTATCTGTTCAAAAAATACTTACTTTTATTTGAATTATGATCTAAAATCCAGTCAAATTCTTGAGGTTGATATCTATTAATAAACAGCTCAACGGGGTGAGAGCAGCTGGCAGGCCAAACCCAAACAATGTAAGTAGTGGTGGATCCGGGTCAATTTTTGTTGCTCGGGTCGGGTTGGGTCAGCCATCTTTGGCTTAGGTTTGGGCTTGGAAAATTTCCCCTAAAAATCCCAAATTTTCCAATTTTTTCACTTCGGATAAAAAAATTGCTTCGGGTCAGGTCGAAAAGTACCTGGGTCAAAGACATGTCAGCCTCTTATTTACTGTGGGTCAAAAGTATATACCATGTTCTTTCGCCTAAAGCACGTTTGCCTAATGCAAGTTCTCCAACCATACAAGTTCAAAAGTTCAAAGTTTGCCACTTTATTGCTTACCTAACATAACATAACCAGACCCATCCAATCCCCTAACCTAACCCTGTAGGGTAAACCTAACTACGAACTTGTTTGTAGTAAAAACGCAACATGAAAAATGTATTATTAGAAAATATTTGTAAAACCTCAAAATTAACCTAGCCAATGCTGGTAGTGATGGGTCTGGGTCAAAAATTTTTTGACCTGGGTTGGGTCAGGTCAATTTTTTGTTGCTCGGGTCAGGTCAGCCAAAGGTGGGTTTGGATTTGGAAAATTTCCCTTAAAAATCCCAAATTTTCCTTTTTTTCCTTTTGGGTCAACAAGAAATATCTTCGCCTCGGGCCAAAAAGTACCTGGGTCAAAGACAACTCGACCTCTTATTTACTGCAGGTCAAAAGTATGCACGGGTCGGGTCGAGTCAGGGTCCATCTAGTTCCCTCATCTAGTTTTAAAGTAATAATGTCCAAAATATAACTTAAAATACATGATCTTATCATTTCCGTTTTTTATATATTTTTCAGAAGAAGTTGCGATCGAGGATCTCTTTTTCGACGTCAAGGCAATGGCCTAACCCGGATTAAAAGATCATTTTCTGGAAAAACAACAGGGCATTTAGATGACAATAACAAAAGGATAAACGAAAGTGAGGAAAAGAAAAAATTTTTCTCACACAAAACTGGATTGATGAGAGAAAATTTAATTTTATAGGCTTGCAGGAAAGGAGTTTTTTGAGACCAAATGTAGATGGGAATCCGAACCAAACTTTAGGAATTGAAGATACTGAAGCCATCATTGTCACACAAGTTTTAATAAGTGGAAATAACGATAACTGAAAATTCAAGTGGTTTTTTGGGAATAAATTTAAATAATATTTCATAGATCTTCTATACTTTACTTGTTAAAATTTTTAAAATTTCAATAAATGTCAATCTGATTTATGATTTCTAGTAAATCTTAAATATGATCAAAGCAGGTGGAATGAGTAGGTATAATAGAATAAATCAAATCAAGAACTCATATTCATCACTCCCTCCCGAGCGAAGCGAGCAGAGTGAGAGGGGAATTAAGATTTTTCAGTAGGGCTTGAGTTGGTATAAAATGTCTGTCCGTCTGTCACCTCTATCTCCTCCCACAGTTTTAAAGCTAGAAAGCTAAAAATTGGCAAGGATAATCCTCATATTAATGAAACAAAATCTAACAGCCGGTTTTTAAAATATTTTATCTGGGGCATGAGATATTTGAGATCAAAGGGCCAGGCTAGCCTGATCTTGTACTTAAACCCTCAGGGGACTTAATTCCTGAGTTAATGGTATATTTTCTTAATTTTTGTATGGAATGCCCATGTGTCTGTCCGTCACTTATCTCTCCTCCCTCAATTTGGAAGCAAGAGGGCTGAAATTTTGTATACAGACTTGAACATGTGCTGCAGGATGTAGACAGTAAGCTTAGCCGCTGCCAGCTTCACCTTGCTTTGCCTAGCCTAGAAGAAAAACTCTAATATCTCAGCTCTTAGACAAAAATTTAAAAATCTGGTCAGTAACTTTTTTTGCTTAAAGTGAAAAATCTACATGCAAAATTTCAGAGCCTTCTTGAATCCAAACTGAGGGAGGAGTTGGAGGTGACCTTCACACGCTGATAAAATGTGTAAAAAAGTTGGAAACGTACTGATTTTACTAACTCTCCTTGCTTGCTTCGCTTGTGGTGATAATACTGTGCAGCAGATTCACACAACGTTAATGCTTGATCAATACCTCTTTAAGAGTCCCGCTATATAAGTCATTGATCTCAGTAGATTACTATTACCCAGACTGCGGGAGCTTTGTTGATTTTTTTGCAATTCACCATAGAAAAATTGCTGGTATTGGCTGAGGATTGAGCCGACAGCCTTACATCTTTGTTCTCAGTCAGGTGACTTTGACCACTCGGTCAAAATCCAAAAAAATACATTGCTGATTAATTATTTTTGATCCATCTCCAACTTTCATGGATTTATGTGTAAACTTTAGCAGATAGGTTGGAAGCTTCACATTATCATTTCTTTAGAGTTTCTGCTAAGGATTGGAAGAGAAGAAAAAAGAAGGCACTGTTCAATAATATTGAACAGGCAAAGCCAAGTCAATGGTTTAAGTATACCACTCTTTCAGTAACCATGAAAATTATTCCAAATCAAGATCCAGAGCTACTAATTGAATCACTTTCAAGAACATGCTACAAGGAAAGAAGGGAACCAGAACAACTTGAAGTTTTTGACGCATCTGGGACAAGAGAAGCCACCTTCAATAAACTAGACTTTGATCAATTGGCTTGAAATGGTGATCAAATAAGAGAAAGGCTTAAAAGATACTTTTTTCACTAAGCAACTAAGTATTTTAATCCGTTTTAGTTTTTGACCACCTGATGTGAATCAATCACTTATGGAAAACCTCACCATCTTGGCTAAACCAGTCCCAAACAAGGCAGCTATCCAGTCCATTAGGCCAGGCATCAAAGGAGAGATAGATTTCCCTTGGGTAGGTGTCAATGAGACAAAGTAAAGCCCAGTTTTCCATGGGTCTACTTGATTTCGCCTAATCTAAGTTCGCTCAATCTAAGTTCGCCTACTACTTTTCGCCCAATCTAAGTTTGCCTAATGCCATTTTCGCCTAATGGCATTTTTCACCCAATACGCGCGCGAAAAACGCGCTTAGATTGCGCGAAAAGTAGTAGGCGAACTTAGATTAGGCGAAACCAAGTAGTATCGTTTTCCATCAACGCAAACACTTAAGATGTCTAAAGTCCCCCGAAGCCATCCAAAACTGTCACCATATCAAGGGGTAGATCCCAGAACTTAAAATTCTCACTCAAGTGCTAATGGCCATTTTCAGCTATAACTTCATGACAGCTAAGTACGGTTCCTGTAAACATAGGTAGGTAACATTTATTGTCTAGCGCAATTAAGCATGACTGGCAATTTACTTGTGCGAAATGAAATCAAGTAAGATTTAAAATATAAGTAATAAATAGTTTGAAAGAGGAAACCGATCTATAATTAAGAAGTAATTGAGTCTGGGGACTCATCAACATGGTTTGCTTGAATGGTAGAAAACCCCAGTTTTTATTTATCTGAAGCAAAGGCTACTTTAGAATACCAGGAGTAAAAAACTACCGCCATGTTGACGGGCCATAAGATCATTATAATTCTGAAGTTAATCTGAAAGTTGCTGCAGATTGGAATTATTTTCTACAGGTTTACGCCAAATGTTGTAGCGGACAAGTCAAGCCATTCAAATGATATGGAATCGCAAATCGAGTTGGCTCTATTGATGAAGCTGTTTCTCCCAACTTTCTTCCAACTCAGATCCACAAAGGAGATATGTCTTTGGAAATCTCAGGAGTCAGGGTGGCAAAGTGGTAACAAGCTGGAATTCTATCCCAGCAGCCCGGGTTCGACTCCTGCTTGGATAAAATACCACAAAAAAAAGAACAAACCACCCAGTGTGCCTTTGTAATGACTACAGATGTCGCAAGGCGTACAAAAAAATATTTTTTTTTAATTTGTAAACTTCAAAACCAAATTATCTGTGATGGAAACCACATTTTTATAGCACCACTCAGAGTACCAATAGTGCCCAAAGTTGATTTGTGAGTGGAACAAGTGCATGGTGGGTTTCTGCATCCTCAAAGTGCATGGAAATCACAGAAACCTATGATTATCAGGAATACACAAAAATTCAAATATTTTCTTTAAATAAAAAACAAAGAATAATTACAAAAATCAATCATTGGTATTCCATTTCTTCAAATTTTATTTTTGAAGTTTTTTTTGACCGGAGTGATGTGGTATTTCTAAGCTTTTCCCACAATCAATAGGTGTCTTTTTACAAAGTAAATAAATGAATTTTTGTTTAGAAAACTGGAAGTGAAGTTCTCTTTGATGTTACTGTAATTGCATGTCTGGTAGTTGTGATTCAATACATTCAATCATCATTTTTGGGTTGCTTGTAATCACTAAAAGGTATAAAAAAAACAAGTCAATATTTCATTGGATATATAAATTCAAAAAAGATTCCAAACAAAAACTAAAGCTTTTTGGAAAAGTGGCACAAACAGTTGTTAATGGTTTTATTTTCTCCAAAGTTTTAACAAATTTTGAATATTTGCAACTATGAAAGGTTCTATTGTAGACCAAAAGTGTTGAAAGACAAGACAATCTGAAAAGAAGTGAATAATTAGAGCTCTGATTCTTTTCCATATGGTGAGTAAAATAGTTGGTTCATATGATTCATGAAGAAAAATTGAAACATGGCAGAGAATTTAACAAATCTAACAACCACCACTGGATCTTCAACAACTGGAATCCTGTAAGATTTATATGAAGTCCTCTTTTGTGAAAATGAAATGTTGACCTTTTGTGATTGATTGTTAGGCCCCATGAAAATCCCTGCTCAGATTCTTCTCATTTCAACTCAGTCTTCTTGCAAAATGCCAGTGGAAAGGGCATTTCTGGAATTTGTGTTTGGGCTGCCATTTTCATTACATGCCACCAGGTAAGCATAATAATAATAGACTCATATCTGATGTTGATGCGTGATTAACACCTTTATAAGAGTCCTGCTATAGAAGTCTAAGGTCACTATTATCTTGACTGAGGGTGCCTTATTGATTTTTTGCAATCCGGGGTTAAAAAATTGCTGACATGGGCTGGTGATCGAACCGACAACCTTGGATCTTAGTTCTCAGCCGGGTGCCTATTATCTCTCAGCCACTGCGACCTCTTTGAGACATCTTTGTGTAACATTAAGTTATGTATGTATTTCTTTGATATGTGTATAAAACCTGAGCAAACAAAGCTAATGAATGAATTCAACTGAACTAATAAATATGTCCTAAAAAGTGCAAGGTGCAACAGTTAAAATAATGGCATGGGGTACCCTTATCTTAGAAGTAATGGCAGCTGATTCAGTCAGAATTCAAAGGCTGGGGGTTCAATTCTGTGCCTTCTTGTTTTGCCTCAATCAATACATATGGTACTTATTATAACACCAATGTTATTATTTTGTCTAGATTGCAAAGTAATTAAACTTATTTGACTACATTTTAAGCAAACTGATCAGAAAAATTTCTTTACAGATCTATCAATACTTGATTCATTACCGGAATCCGGCTGAACAACGTTGGATTGTTCGCATCTTGCTCATCGTTCCCATCTATGCCTTCGAGTCGTGGCTGAGCCTACTCTTTTTTGGCAAAAACTCTTTCTACGTTTACTGCAATGCCATTAGGGATTGTTATGAAGGTAACAATTTAAATACTAAGATTACAGCCAAATAACCCAGACTAAAAAAGACCTCATATTTCATACCAAACTGCAATAAGTTGTTGATTTATGAAGAAAGCTCATTTTAAAAGTTTATCCCTCCTGAGCTACAAACCAAGGGGGAGTTAAAAAATTATAGGTATTGTGTCCTAAAATGCGTAACATCCATGTGTGTGCTTGTCAGGCTATCTCCTCCTACAGTTTTGAAGTCTGAGGGTTGAAATTTGGCATGAAGACTTATTTATTTAATGCCATGAAATTTATTGACAAAGATTTTTGAATTTTTGTCTAGGAGCTGAGATACTTAAGCTCAAAGTGCAAGGAGCCATAATTTAGCTTAGAATAGGTTGCGTGACTGAGATTGGATCATTCCAATATGTAAAGGCTGTGGATGCATGGCGACTCAATTGCATACTAAGCTAGATACTCCTTGAGCACTACTAAGCTTGGTCATTCCATTAATTTTACTCAAGCTCAGTTCCAAACAAGTTCATTGGTTATTTGAGAACCAAGTGTCCTGAAAAGCAGATCTTTGATTAGGAACATCAGGGACAGTGTGTCCTGAAAACCTGGGATGCTTTTTTTCAACCTGCATTGCCCTTCCATTTTTGGACCACAGGGTCCACCCTGAGGGTCTTGGAATTGTGATGGACAAAAAATTGCTAAATACTTTATTTTAGGAGGATTAGATGGAGCAAAATTCAATTTTATTATTGCAAGGTCCTTGCTAAATCACTTGAGACTTTGACAAAAAAATCCTATGAGCTCAATAAAAGTCGACCAGGAGAACTGCAGACCGAGGACTCCACCAGTCGAGCCTGAAGGGTCCCAGAGGACAAAATATTTTTACTTCCATATAAACGTATAGCCCCAAGCCAGGAGCAGGCAAGGGGGATCTCACTTGCCTTGCCTGTCTTGACCCCAGCCAGGCTGATGCTACTGGGCTGGCGGTTTGGTGATGGAATCTGCCTGTTTCATTTGCCATTACTCGACAGCGGGAATCTCATTGATCCATTCATGTGTGTCACTAATTAGATGATGAGGCATTTGGCAACCTTCATAGAGGGTTAGGTTAGGTTCCAAAAAAGTTATTAACCAAATCTTTGAAATTTTATCTGGGGGGCTGGCTGAGGTGTGGTTGTTCCAAGCTAAGCTAGAGACGGCAAGAAAGCAAGTGTGCAAGGGTGCTCGCTTGGGCATTTTATGAGGAGTTTGTATGCAAAATTACAGCCCTCTTGGTTCAAAACTAAGGAAGGAGAGAGTGGTGACAGATGGAGTGCTTGCTCATAGAGGGATTTTGCATTTTCCAGCATACAAAAAATGTATGTCAACTTAATTTGACAAATTTTTATATGAAAAATTATTTTTTGAAATTTTCATATATTTATCATTGGGTTTTTGAGCAGCAAGCTGCCCCCCAGGCCTTGTTTTTTGATATTTTTTGTTGATTTGTATTACATTTTTCTTGCAACACACCCTTCATGCTTGTGTGATGGGACAGACATTACGGTTATATATAAACTAGCACGTTCAGGAGCATCTAAGCCGCCCCCCTTTTTAACATTTTTTATTTTTTGCCATGCCCCTTCCCGCCCCCGTGACGGGACAGATGTTAGGGTTTTATATATATTAACAAGTAGGCTTTTGTGCGGCAACACAGTATTTTATCGCCACGAGCCCTCCATGCCTGCGTGACGGGACAGACATTAGGGTTTTATAAATATAAATAGGTAATTATTAGACAGAGGTTGGGTTGGCAAATTCAAACCTTCAGTTCAAAATCATTCATTGATTTTTAACTAATATCAAATTTCAACTAAATGAATAAAGCAACTAAAAATATGTTCCTATAAAATCTTGAAATTCCTGCTTTGTAATTTAAAGTTTCAAAATGATCTGATACAATTTCCATACTTTTTTATCATGGAGTTATAAACTCCCATATTTCATGAAATTCTGGAGAATTATTCAGTACTATTAAAAATGTATAGATTCAATATGCGAGAAGATTTTCTTTGCTCTCAACTTCACCATCCTTTTAACCGTACAAAAGTCAAACATTGTTTTCCATAATTGTAAAAATCTTCATCTTTCAAACCTCTTGTGTCATGAATAACATTAATCAGCAGGAATGAGAAAGTAAGGGGCCTTCCTTTCCCTCTTCCATCGTTATTCCTCAACTTATTCATTTCAAATGTGAAATTACCGAATGAATAGCAACACCAATTCTCATCTTGGGAATGAACAATGTGAATTTCAAATGGAATCAAAGCAAACACTCTTTTTCTCTATGAGCTGGAACAATGGCAATGAGTCTATAAAGATGGTCGGAGATGAAAAGGAAACATATTTCAAGTCAAAACAGGGCTTTGCAAAGATTGCCCAAATGGTCATTGAAAGAAATATGGCTGCCCGGCCAAAAATAAGGCTGTGTAAGCTCGTTTGAATGGAGTGCTTTGATTTTAAGGTGTTTACACATATTTTATGGCGGTTTACGACAAAATTTGCGCCATTAATATGTGTATTCCGGTGTACCACGTGTAAACAGGGGCCCCCGATCCACCTGAAAGCAGGTTTATACAACTGAAAGTTGGCATACAGTGTGTCTTTTTTTGATAGGGTGAGATCTAAAAAAACCCTTCATTTGAAAGATAATCAAAACTAAAAGGGTAGCCTTGGCCGAGTATGGCCAAAGGCATCTGACTGGGAACTAAGGTTGTTGGTGCAATCTCTGGCATATTATAAGAAATCTCTATGTTTGTCGATAATCAGCAAGTATGCCCAACAAAAGACGTAGAGAAACTCAATTGTTTATTTTCAGTTGGGTACTCCTTTTATACACTTTGAATGCGCATCAGATAAATCATACAATGAACTTGATTAAATGACGTAATACATAAAGAGTGAGTACATTATATGTTGCTAGCCAACACTTGTTTACTTTACATACTTTATTCTACGCTACTTACTTTATAAACATAAAAATATAAAACGGTACGAATGACTAAAACTACAAAATGACTAAAGCATAATGGTTGCAATTTTTCAACTCCCGGATTGCAAAAAATGGAACAAACAGTCAGTCTTTTCTTTTCTCTCAGTGGGTTGGATAGATATAACATCAAGTTTATTTTAAAAGAAGCCCAATGGACCAGTCTGAAAAATGTTTGATGCCTTGGGGTAAAAACAGGCAAAAAGAAGCAAAGTTAAATAGAACAGAAATAAAAAGTTTTCTGGCATAGACATAAAAGAGGGATTCTAAAGGCATCCAGAAGGAGAAAAATATTCCCAAATGTATTCTTTGTAACTTTTATATTGTTTGCCTCTAACATTATTTTGCAAAACAATTCATTTTTGGCAACCACATTAATCTAATTGTAATTGAAAAAGGCACTCAGAAAAAGCTTGAAAACACTTTATTTTTTTGTCACCAAAAGAGTAAAATTTGATAATTGATAATATGATAATTAAAAGGACAGCATTTTTTGTCATCTGAGTGTTAAAGTTTTGTTTTCCAACTTGAACTTTCCTTGCTTCTAGGCAACAGCTTTGAAAGACATTACAAGCCCAAAACATTCTAAAAACCAAGAAACAATAAATGAATTATTCCAAGACAACTTTAATTCTAGTGGTTGTTAAGGAAATCTAGTTTTGATAATAGTAACAATACACAGTGCACTTGATTTTATTCTTGCTGAGGCTGCTATGAGTTATCTTTTTTGCTACCTTGGGTAAAAAATGCCAGAAAGGGGGCAGATTGAGCCTCAGAACCTTTAAGCTTAATTCTCATTCAGTTATACCTAAACCTAATGGGAACAATAGACTTTAAGAAGGGTCATATTTAGATAATTAATCTAGATAAAGTAATTGAATATTGGGCTTCACAATTAGAACAATTTAATCCCAGATGATGATGATGATTTACATTGTAAGAGTCTGACGATTGATGGATCGCTTTTTGCTCCTTCTATGAACTCTTCAAGAGACAATTTGCCATCTGAGTTTAAGTCCATCTGTTTGAAAATCTTGTCTGTCCTTCTCTCAGGTGTTGCCTCATCCTCTGGCATTTTCATGACAGAACCGACCATCTTGTAAATTGCTGTCACAATTTCAAGCATTTCCTGCAAAAAAGGTATCAAAATCGGGAATGTTGAATTGATCTCTATTCTGAAGAGGGGTTTGAATTTTTCACTCACACGATGTGTGATGTATCCATCTCCATCCAAGTCATACATTGAAAAGGCCCATTTGAGTTTCTGTTCCAAATTTCCTCTTGATGTCACACTCAGGGCACAAAGAAATTCACGGAAATCTATGGAACCGTCGTTGTTAGCGTCGAATGTCCTGAACACATGTTCGGCAAATCTGGAGGCATCACCATGAGGAAAAAAATTCCCATAGATTTTCTTAAACTCTTCAATACTCAAATGTCCAGTTGGACAATCTTTAAGAAATCCTTTGTACCACTCATGTATCTCTGAGTCTGAAAACTCTGTATTAGCTCTGAGGTCGCCCAGGATTTCAGGCTTCAACTTGCTGTTGTGTTTGCCCATTTTCTATCCAATTTAAGTAATAGTAGTCTCATAAAATCTTCATGTTAGAACAAATTTATTTCATCCTTCCACGTTTGCACAGTGCAACTGATAAGTGAAAGTAAGAAAGAAAGGACTTGGAAATTTCAGCACTCCCTGAAACTTTTTCCCTTGTGCCAAACCTCTCCCTCATATAGCACTTGGGACTTATTTACACTGTACTTGTTATTTAAAATTTATCTGTTTGATTCAAACAATATAGTGGATTCTTTCTTTGGTTCCAGTATGTTCTTTTTAATATCAAAAAGGAAATAACTATTTTTTTGAAGAAAAAGGTCAAAAGAAAAGACTTTTCTGGGTATTGTTCAGAGATAGTTTACTTATGAAATTATTCAACACTAAAAGATTCAGATGGGATAAAAATTTGAATTTTTCTGGAACTGTAAGGAAAATATTTTGTGGTTTGATGAATCAAAATTTAACTTTGATATATCTCAAAGTCATTTTCATCAAAGGAATCTGGTTTTCATTAATGGTGGGATTTATAAGGGTCACTAAAAATCAACATTGAAGTTAGTGTTGAAAAAATGACTTAAAATTCAATTCAAACTATGCTGTAAGTTTATCAAATCTTTTTATTTTTGTGATAATCAATGGTTTCAAAAACAATGCTCATATCCTTAGTCAGATTCAGTGACCATTGAACCATAATACTGTTGAAATGTTAATTATTGTCATAACCTTTAAACAGAGAGAGAAAAGAAAAAGTAATTAATTAAGTAGATGGGCATTTTTTGAGCTGGGAAAAATGCCAAACCCTCCCGAGCTCACGAAATTCCATAATATTTATTTTCGACCTCCATCTTTAACCTCAAATAGCTCTATCAGTTTTGAAGTTAGAGACTTAAATATTTGGATCCAGACAGCCTCATCCCATGCAAAAAAATGCGCAATTTAGATTTTTCATACTTTGTCTGGGAGTTGAGAAATAAGAGTTTTACTAAGGTAACAAACTTGAACAGACTTGCATAATTATGTTCTTTCTAGCTTTGAAACTGTGGGAGGAGATAGAGGTTACAGCCAGACATTTTATACCACACAAGCCTCATTGAAAAATCTAAACTCCCCACACACTCTGCTCGCTTTGTTTGGGAGGGATAACAATGGTATTATCAGCATTAATGTTATGAATTTGTGAGATTTTTGAAAGTACCAAATTTAGAATAATAATTCATTGAATTTAAAATTACATTTGTTCAAATTATTTTGATAGCCCACAAGGATCTTGGCACATCATTATTTTTATCGTTACTTAATTATTTGTTATTACACAACCTATTTGTCAACATCTGATTCCTGAGCACACTTGCTCACTGTCCTCCTGTTGCCAATGTTGATAAATATAGGCTTCGCGCCTAACCATGTCAATTAGTTATTTACCACTATTCTTAGACGCAGGATTGTGCGGGACAATAAGGCATTTTATTATGTAAGTTTTTACCATTGTTTTTCACAATAAAGTACTTTTAGCATTTCCTTAGACTTTTATTTCAAAAGTTTACTATCATAGGTGGCATGTGTGATCATATTGGGTCAATGCTGTTCCACTTATGAGATCCTAATAGGTTCTATCAAATGCACTCTCAGGGAAAGTTTACATTTTCATTGAAGATTTAGTTTTAAAAACCTTATTGTTTCAGCTTTCGTCATCTACAACTTCTTGTCCTTATGCTATGAATATCTTGGAGGTGAAGGAAATATCATGTCTGAGATTAGGGGTAAACCAATCCAATCCAATTGCTTGTATGGGACTTGTTGCTTGTCTGGTCGCTCTTACAACATTGGATTTCTAAGGTTCTGCAAACAAGTATGTATAGTTTTATAGCAACCGGACCAAAAATAAGACACATGAAATCTCATAAATCAGGTGTAACCCCCTGCATTTTTCCTTTTTCCAGTGTTTACACTGTCTTTTTTGTCGTAAATTTCTGTAATACACGTGAATACACGTTTTTTATTGATAAAATTATACGTGAATATGCTGCCTTATTTTTGGTCGGGAACCACCATCAGATAGGTTAATTACAAGATTAATTGCTAACTAGGCAACACTCCAGTTCTGCATTGTAAAGCCAGTAATGAGTTTCATTACAATTTGGCTACAGTCCTACGGCTTTTATGAAGATGGAAATTGGGATGATGGAAAAGCTTACCTGTACATTACCATCATTTACAATGTCTCAATATCTCTGGCTCTCTATGCATTGTTTCTGTTCTACTTCGCCACAAGGTTTTCAAGCTTAATTTTTTGTCTAATTACTTTGATTAATCTTTTCATCACCTTTACATTTAAGGGATCTTCTGCAACCTTTTGATCCAGTGTTAAAGTTCTTTACCATCAAGTCAGTTATTTTTCTCTCATTTTGGCAAGGTAATGTCGATGACATTTTTGTAAATTAGTAGCTTGCACTTCATTCTTGTAGTTTTGATCTTCTAGGTGTTCTCCTGGCAATCCTTGAAAAACTTGGGTATATTTTACCCATTTGCAGTTCTGATGGAACCCAAGTTGATATTATTCCAGGTTAGGCTCACCTCATTCAAAAAGCTTATTTCAGGCTAACTCCAGCATTTGATTTAGGCACAATATCCGCTGGTTATCAGAACTTTTTGGTGTGTATTGAAATGTTTTTTGCATCTATTGCTCTGAGGTATGCATTTCCGGTGTCAGTCTATTCTGGTGGAGAAAGCAACGATGGAATGGGAAGATCAGTCACAATGCAGAGTCTCTCTAATTCATTAAAGGTAATTGAAGCTTTTTAGTCATGATAAAATTGCTGTATCATTGCTAAATTATATTTTAGGAGTCTATGAACCCACGTGACATCATGACAGATGCCATCCACAACTTCCACCCACAATACCAACAGTACACACAGTATAGCTCAGGTATTTTTCATCAAACTTTTTAGACATTATTTTGAGTTCATTTTCTGCACATTTTCAATCCTTGAGTTCATTTTGTTTTCTTAACAGATAATAGAAGGTTTCAATCTGAAGCCATGAATTAGGCAATCTTTGTTTTGGTAAACATTTTATTTTCCTTAGTTTTCTTTTAAACCTTTTTCAAATGAAGCTTTGAACAATTATTTTTGAGTTTAGTTTGGTTACAATGATAATAATATCTTGTGCAGTATGTATAGACACAGGCAATGTTGATGCGCGACAAACACCTTTTTTAGAGCCCCGCCATAGAAGTACGTTAATGGTCACTGCAGATTACTATTACCCTGACTGAGGGAGCCTTGTTGATTTTTTTTGCAATCTGGGGTTGAATAATTGCTGGCATAAGTGTAGATTAAGCGCACAACTTTAGATCTTAGTTCTCAATCAGGTTGAAATGACCTCTCAGCCATGACGACCCCATAATATTATAAGCTATATTTATTCTTATACTCTTCATTCTTTACAAAAATGGCTTAAATATAGAGTGAGGGTGTCAATCTAAAAAACTACTTTCAAGCAGTAAAACTACCAGGTCTGCAAAAAAATCTTTCATTAGGCATAAAAAGTGCCACCCTCCCTTTCATTGCAGTGATGAAAACAACTTTTTGCCCAAAAAGATGACTTTTTTAAATCTGAAGAAAGCATAACCACTAAACTATCACAGACCTAGCTATCAGAATTGTTTAAAGTAAAAAGTGATGTACTGTAAAAGTCAATCTAGGATATTCTTAGCCTAATTTTTCAATGTTGATTTGTATTTAGTATACACATGATGATTCAGAAAATTGAGTAATACTTACAAAATTTGATAAATCTGTCAATATTGTTTTTAGCCAAAAAAGTAATTTTTTGTTTGATTCCAGTTGATCGATCAGAGTCACGTGGCGATAATGGATACACTTCAGAAGAAAACCAAAAGCAAAGTTCAATATTAAAAGATTAATAGAAATTTAATTGGCAAATCCTTAGGTCACAGAGTCACAGTTTATATTTGTCCATAATTACCCAAAGTTAAGTTCTTCCAACAGTGGTTATTTCGGCCATAAATTTTGAACCTTGTCTGTTTGTTTGTGTGTTTTGAAAAATGAAAAACTATCTTCTAACAACAAGTCTTCAAAGTCAGAGAGTAGTTTTATTACAGCCTAAACTGAAAAAGACTTTTTCATAGCTTAGACCATTTAGAAACAAATGCCCTTAGACAAAGATTTTTACAATATACTCTTGATTGTTGCCCAGTCGATTCAGTCCCAAACCATAAGAGCTAAGATATTTTGAAATGACTTTCTGGGACCATTAGCTGAGATGTTTAAGTCTTTTGATTTTCTTTATATAAAATACCACATTTGGCAATGAAATTTAATTAAAAATCTTCTACTTAAAAACCAAACTGCAAATACTTTTTCTTCCTATAAAATCAACTAGGAAATTCAGCTTAATGCTTAAATTTTGAAGAATTTTTCTTGTAATATATTGGAAAAATATTAGGATGCCAAATTTTGTAGTTTTATTCCAAAACTACCCTTTCCCAATTTTTGAACAACTTTTTTGCTGTCCCTGATCAGAGAGCCCCTACAATATTCAGTTTTATAATGAAAGTTACAGTTCTGTGTTTAGGGAAATTTGATTTTGAATCTTTATATTCTGCTTTTCTGTGTATATCAATAAACTAGAAAATATTTTTAATTTTGGTATTTAAGAATTTTTTGCCAAAAATGAAGAAAATTTTCAAGTTACAACACAATCACAAAGAATCAATGTGTCAAAACCAGGTTAGACCCGTATGAATCGTGGGTCAGGGTGAGTTAAAGGGTTTATGGATTTCCCAGCCAAGGAGGCTCAAAAGGATGGAAAAAATACTTAAATACTTCAAAAATACTTTGGTATCTTAAATAATAACAGCAGAAGAACCTCAATTTCGGAATATTCAGAGCATAAAGTTTACAGCTAAGCAGTCAACTGTCAAGGTTTCATTAATTTTAAATCATCCAAATCCACCAAGACCATTAATTGTGAGGGGACTGTTAAGAAAAACTTGTGTCTGTCAATCTCTACTTGGTTTGTATAACCTCAATCTGAGCCAAAAATCCAAAGAGTTTTAATCTCAAACAGCTAGTTGTCTCTCAGATAAGAGCTGTTGACATCAGTATTGTCTAAAAGGTCAATTGAACAACTTCTTGATGAGAGTCGCTTTGATTATCTGAAAATCCAAAAATTCATTCAAAATGATTTTGAAAGTTTTATTTGTTACATTTTTGGTGGAATTTGCACATGCAAGCGTTGATCTCAGTTCTGATGAAGATGGATTTTCGTTGAAGTTTCACAACATTGAAGTTTTGAGGCATAAAAGAAGTTATCCTCTTTTGTCTGTTGCTTCAGGAAAGGTAAAGTGCCAATGTTGATTTTTTGAAACTGTAGAGATAGCAAGTGATTGATCCTACAACCTTAAATCTCAGCTTTTGGTTAAATCTAGAGATGGGCCAACCCGACCCGAGCATACTTTTGACCCGCAATAAATAAGAGACCATCCCGTCTTTGACCCAGGTACTTTTTAACCTGACCTGAAGAGGTTTTTTTTTATCCGAAGGGGAAAAAAATTGAAAATTTTTATGTTTTTAGGGGAAATTTTCCAAATCCAAACCCAAACCATAGATAGCTGACCCGACCCAACCCGAGCTACTAAAAATAGACCCGACCCGGGTCAAAAAATTTTGACCCAGACCCATCACTAGTTAAATCACAGTTGCCTTAAACCATACTTTACCTTTTTAAAACCATGCTGAATGGCTGAAAAAGATCTCCAAGATTAGTAAAGAACTGTTGCTATAATTAAACACTTTTTAAATCACATTGATTGTGTGAAAGAATGATCTGTTTTCACCTCGCTAATGATTGCAAGCAAATTCTAGTTTGTTGCTGAGGATCATCTTGGAAATTTTGAACTTGAAGATTTGATTGATAACACCATAGGCTTAAATGAATGGACCATTAACAGTAAGTTCTATATGTTGAAAAAATTGCACTAAATTTAAGCTTTTCTATTGGTTTTTTAGCTGAACATAATGGAACATATGAAATCACTCTTTTTAGTGAATTGGAACTTGACAAAGAGATGAAAATTTTGATTCCAGAAAGTAAAGATGGATTCTTGGAAATTGATTTTCAATTTTCAAGCAACAATGTCAATAGATTTTTTTTGAGGTTTTGGACAAGCTAGAATAATTTTTTTTTGTAATTCTCTTATAATCATGCTTGTAATAGCCTTCCTTGTGAGTTTGATGAGAAAGTTTGGGGTGGTGGAGAGCAATACTCTTATCTAAACCTTCGTAAAGGGCCAAATTATCCAATATGGGTAAGGGAACAAGGCATTGGGAGGAACAAATCCACCATTCTCACTCAGGTGAATTGCTAAATTTCAGATTGACTTTTATCAAAGTGCAGAGTATTTCTAAAGCCTAAGGTTTTTAGATTATGGATTTGGATGGAGCTGGAGGAGACTATCATACCTCTTATTGGCCACAGCCAAGTTTCTTGTCATCAAGAGGGTATCATTTCGAACTCCAACAACAAACCTATTCAGAAATGCGTTTTGTAAGCACCTTTTTGCTAAAAAAATAAAAAAATAGTCATGTCACATGGAAGATTAGGTTCCTGATGGACAAAGTATCACTGAGGCTGACCAACATGTTATTATGTGGCACAAAGAAACACCCATATCAAGTAATGAGTGAAAATGTAATATAAAATGTAAAGAATCTCAAAAATAAAATTACAGAAACAAGGATAACTTTTACTGTAAAACCATCTCTTATGGAAATCGTTCAGGTACTTTTTATGCTTGAGTAAATTCATAAATTTTTCTCTAGCTAGCTTTTCAAAAATAATTGCCTTGTTAATCAAATAGTTGATTTTTAAAGGCAATAAATCCTGGACAGCCCATGTTACCAGAATGGTCACTTCAAGGTGCAATATTGGGACTCCAGGGTGGCACTGACAAAATGTTGCAAATACTTGATGATGTTAAAAGTTTAAAGTTTTATTACTTCAATAATTAATAAATCTTTAACATACAGGCTAAAAAGTATAATGTATTAGTGAGTGCTCTATGGATTCAGGATTGGTGTGGAAAATTAACAACAGCTTTTGGAAAGAGAGTTTTCTGGAACTGGAGGTGGAATGAGGATTGGTAAATCAGCATTTTCTTATTTTTATATGATTTATTAGGTTGCTCACATTTCCAAACTTTTAGGTACCCTAACCTAGACCAAGTTATTCAAACACTGAACCTAGAGAACATAAAAATCTTGGCTTACATCAACCCACATTTGAACATAAAGGGTGATATATACTTAACTGAAGAGAAATCGAATTTCTGGATCAGGGACTCAAAATTAGATACTTTGAAACAAGATTTTGGACAATTTCAGGTTAGAAAATCTCAAAAGTTTTGAAGCTGAGAGGAAACAAAGTATGTCAAAAATTGAATATTATCTGTTTTGATCCTTTGTGGATATAGGCTGTAACAGTTGACATAATTGAATCAGATCCTGATGAAGTTAACAAGGGCAGAGAGTGGTACAAGGAGCTTATAAAAGACAATCTCATAAATTTTGGCTTTTCTGGTTTGTATTTTATAGAAACAAATTCAATCTAAAAACTAGATTTTTGAAAGTGTATCAAACTCAAGGGTGGATGGCAGACTTTGGAGAATACTTACCACTAAAGTCTTACTCCAATGTCAATCCTGACAGTTGGGGTAATGACAATGAGGAAATTTTGCACCAAGTATATTTTTGATAAAGTTTATAAAAGGAATTGCCTCTAAATATCCTGAATTCAACAAGACTTTGGGAGAACATTGGTCAAAGCTAATGAAGGAGGTTTTAGTTGAGACATCCAATTTGGGGGAAATTTTAGTTTGGCACAGATCTGGATCAGCAAGGTCGAAACATGATGTCATAATGTCATGGTACATGAAAATGTGGTGCAATTTTTGTTGGATATTTAATGAATTACTCTTTAAAGGGCTGGAGATCAAGCTGTTGATTGGACAGCTTCAGATGGTTTAAAGTCTTCAATTACTGCTGCACTTTCATTGGGTTTGAGTGGTACTGGGATTTCACACAGTGATATAGGCGGTTATACCACAGCTAAAATTCTTGGATTGACCAGGTAAGTTGGGTTTTACTGAAAATAGAGCAATTGCACTGTAAATATATAACTTTGAAATTGATTTGTGAGAAGATTGCTTTTGAGTAAATTCAATTTGTTTGCACTTATTCTAGATCTAAAGAGTTGTTGCTGCGTTGGGCAGAATACAGTGTCTTCACACCAATTATGAGAACACACGAAGGCAACCAGCCTGATGCAAATCATCAGGTCAGTTATTTAGTTTGAAACAACTTTGCTAAAATAAGGCAAATTTATATTCTCTACAGGTTTACTCTGACCCAAGCACTTTTCAAGCATTTGGAAGATTAACTCAAATTTTTTCCAAATTATTTGTTTATAACAAAGCAACCATCATGCAGAATACAGTTGACCACAAGCCTACAATGAGGCCTCTTTTTTTGATGTTTCAGGAAGATCAGGTTGTTGTTTTGAAATAATTAATGTTACCACTTAACTCATCTTATCTACAAAAATTGTTTTCAATCAGGCCTGTTATGATATTGAGTATGAATACATGTATGGTGATGATCTTCTGATAGCACCAGTCACAGAACCAGATACAGACTATTGGAAAGTCTATCTTCCTGAAACAGACCAGGTGAAAAAAAATCTCCTCTCTTAGGTGTTTATTCTTTAATTAATTCTCTTGGCAAAAGGGTTGGATTTGGTTATGGGACAGAACCCAATTTCCAGACGTCATACCTGGTGGATCATGGATAACTGTTGAGGTAAATGAAAAAAGTTAATAGACAAAACATTTTTTTAAATCCTGAAATTATTTTGATTCTAGTCTCCTCTTGGGAAGCCCCCAGTTTTCTACAAAGAAAATTCACAGTGGAGAGCCTTATTTAAAGAAGTTGAAAGAGAGTTTAATTTTGAAACTTAACTATAGGCCTTTATATTAAATTCCTCTTTATGCTTGATTGATTTGAAGTTTTTGTTGCAAAGTTTTCTAAAGGATTCTTCAAAGCCAAAAGTTGCTTTCTAAAATATCCTAGGTAACCGCAGACTTAAGTTTTTCACTGATAATTAGCTCTTCAACACAAATATCTTCTATGAAGTTGTCATGGTGTCACTGTTGACACTATTTTAAGTTTGTTATCTGTTTTTTTGTCAAATAGAGGACACGTAAATTGGATAAAACATTCTGTAATCAAACATCAAACCCTGCTCTAAATATCTACCATTCTTACAAAAAGTAATTACAAAAGCATGTATTGATATTTGTACAGTGAGATGAAGTGGTTAACAACACGATTGGTTGTAGAAAAAGCTCATTTTTAAAGGACATCAGAAGAAAATAAATGACTGCGCCAAACACCTCAAAGTTATTAATGGGAAATATTACAGTCTAAACATTACAGACATTTGTATTGAAAATATTACTTTTATCGGAATATTACCAATAAGGCTTTCTTTATAAAAATATAATAAAAGTTCAGCTAGATGTCTTAAAATAAACTCTGAAACATATTTTTCAAAAGTTTAATCAATTCATAATAATAATATGTTTTAATTTAAATTGAAGAGCTCTTTTACACTAAACTTTTGGTACAGATCAGTTTACATTAGAGTTTTTTCTGCCATTTGGTAAATTAAGGGTCACTATGAATATTGAAAAATTCAGTCTTTCCTCTTCAAGCCATCTTGAAGAAAGAGCAGAAAAAAATCTTGGGGAAAGTGAAAGAAGTGCTGAGATAAAAGATAAAATTAAAATTCTTTGGAGATTGCATCATAGTGATTAGTTTGAGTTCTTGTTAGATGTCATTATCTAAATCTATATTGTTTTCTGAAGGTTAAAGTTGGCTTTGACAATGAGGTTGTCGAAGGGAATGTTCATTTGCCATTTGAAGAGCAAATATATAGGTTAAAGTTGATTAAGTGACTTTTCAAATTTAATTATGGGTTTTAAAAGGCAAACCTTAATTAGAAGAGTGAAAATGTGTGAAAGCAAGTTCTTCATTTTTGGTAATATCAATAGATTTATGGGGCTTTGGGAACAAATATATGCAACACTGAAAAGACAATCAAGATCAAGATCAAGATGAAACATCAACTCAACCTCCAAAATTGATCTAAATTGATGGGCAACCTTTTCTCTTGTTCTGGGAAAAGTAAGAAAAGCCCCCTTACTTTTTGTTAAGATCAATCAATGTGGGTCATGAGGAAGGACAAGACCCAAAAATTTATCCAAAAGAGTTTCAATAGTCTCAATTTACGCATCATAGAGTTGTGAGTGTTTATCTAAAAGACCTACCTTTACACCCCATACAGAAGTAAAAGATACAGACTTCTCTTTTGTAAAAGTTTTATCCTCTTTAAATTTAGCATAATCTATTTTAGATCTATTTTTAAATATTCATTCATCTCTTTCCTCTATGAGTCAGGAAACTTGATCAATTTTTTCTCATTTTTGTTTATGCAGCCTGATATGACCTCTTCAATACAAAAGAACCTTTAATAGATTTGGGTGCCTGAGATGCCCAGTACGAAATGAGAACTGCAAGAGTTAAAAATATGTCTTCCTTTCTTCTGGAAAAGGCCTATTCAAGATTCGGCTGAGAGTGGTCCAACATCTAGGGTATCATGGTGGGACAGTAGTAGGATTCAAACAGTCTGTTTTGTATAAAAGATAAGGTCATTTTTTTTAAATTAAATGTAAAAAATGCTTGAACTAATCAAATTATCAAAGTAATGATCTATTGTAATAAGGATCTTTTTCATATATTTTAGAACAATACTTCTGTAATTACTTTAGCTACAAGAAGTTGTGATTGACCAGTCAAAGGAGTTTTCTAAAAAAGGCTCTCTTTTAAATGTTTAAAATCTGCCAGGTAGAGTTTTCTGCCTTGCTATATAGTCACATCACATTAAACAATTTTCATTAATTTTTAACTTCATGCATGGCATCATCTGAGTAGATAACCAAGAAAGAAAGTTAATACCTTTTTATCTGTTAGTTTTCAAATTGTATTGGCTTGACTATTTTCCTTACCTTTGGATTGTTAGAAAGCAATTAGGCCAAGGGATGGATGGTAGTTTTTTTTAGAGGGAAGTCAGAGGTTTTTTAACACACACACACACATCATTCTTAAGTGCAGTTACTATAGGATTTGGAGTTAGAAGTATTCAAGCCCTTTGTCTCCATCACTGCAAACTTATTCTTTATTCAGGCCTCAATCAATATGGGAATGGTGAGTGTAAATGTCAATTGATATATGGCAGAGATTTAGTTGGTTAGAATGACTTTATGACCAGTTGTGTTGGAAAGATGAATTCGTCAAGGCTGAAAACATGGCCAACTTTCAAATTCAGGATGGTATTGGTGTTTAATTCAGCCATAAAATATGAAACTTTTTGGTAGTTTTTCAAAGATACCCTAAAAATCAAGCCAGAGCATATCTTAAATACAATTATATTTCTTTAAAGTCAATAATCTTGATAGCAATCTATCTTTCAAGTACTTAAATAGCAAGGTTTTGATAGGAGTAATATGGCTAAAATGAATGATTTGTATCTTTTCAGCGTGAGGTTATCTCCATTCACATCGGACAAGCTGGCATTCAAATGGGGAATGCAGCATGGGAGCTTTTCTGTCTTGAGCATGGCATAACACCAGATGGTCAGATGCCTAGCGATGAAACTATTGGAAGCGGAGAAGACTCTTTCAACACATTCTTTTCTGAAACAGGTTCAGGAAAGCATGTTCCCCGAGCAATTATGATTGACCTTGAGCCAACAGTTGTTGATGAAGTAAGAACAGGAACCTATCGGCAATTATTCAATCCTGCCATGATGATCACAGGAAAAGAAGATGCAGCTAACAACTATGCCAGGGGTCATTACACTATCGGCAAGGAGCAGGTTGATGTTGTAGTGGATAGAATCAGGTCCATGGCTGACATCTGCAACAGCCTTCAAGGTTTTATTATTTTTCATGCATTTGGTGGAGGAACTGGTTCAGGCTTCACATCACTTTTGATGGACAAGCTTGTGATGGACTATGCAAAGAAAGCTAAACTTGAGTTTGTTATATACCCAGCACCAAACATGGCGCCTGCGATTGTTGAGCCATACAATGCCATCCTTACCACACACACAAGCTTGGAATTGACGGATGTCTCTTTCCTTGTAGACAATCAAGCCATTTATGAAATTTGTGTGAAAAACATGTCTGTTGACAGACCCACATATACAAACTTGAATCGTATCATTGCTCAGACAGTTTCATCTATCACTGCCTCCCTGCGCTTTGAAGGAGCCCTCAATGTTGACCTCAATGAATTTCAGCATAACCTTGTTCCGTATCCTAGGATTCACTTCCCACTTGTGACTTATGCTCCAATTGTGTCCGCACAAAAAGCATCTCATGAGAAAAGTACAGTAGAAGAAATCACGATGTCTTGCTTTGAGCCTGGAAACCAGCTGGTTAAATGTGATCCTAGAAACGGAAAGTATATGGCCATCTGCTTGCTCTACAGAGGAGATGTAGTCCCCAGAGATGTGAATTCAGCAATTGCAAAGCTCAAGAAACAAAGAACAATACAATTTGTAGAGTGGTGCCCAACAGGATTCAAAGTTGGAATAAATTATCAAGTAAGTAATCTGACACCATTTTCACTGAATCTTAAATTTTTTATCAAAGTCTCTTGATTCAAACTTTGTCAAATACCTTATTCAAAATCCCATCTGTCCAAAGATTTTAGCTAAGAGTATAATCTTGGTGTTCTTGACTTCAAGTAAGGATAACCTCATGTCAACCCCGAAGTTGCCCTAAGTTAAAAGTACCATCAAAAAGCCCTGTTTCACATCTTAAAGACCTTTGAGCTACTTTTAAAAGAGGTTACCTTTTGGAAAAGTACCTTTTCATAACTGTGGTATATTTTTAGATAATCTCATATCTAAATTTACTTTTTAGCCTCCCACTGTTGTTCCTAATGGTGATTTAGCCAAAGTTCAACGTGCTGTTTGTGCCCTTACTAATACCACAGCTGTTTGTGAAGCCTGGGCCAGACTAGACAAAAAATTTGATCTGATGTATGCCAAACGTGCCTTTGTTCATTGGTATGTCTCAGAGGGAATGGAGGAGGGTGAATTCACAGAAGCTCGAGAGGACATTGCTGCCCTGGAGATGGATTATGAGGAGGTGACTGCTGAAAATGCCAACTATGATGAAGACTAATTACGAATTACACAATTAATATATGTTTTGAAGCACCTATGAAAATAATGTTATTTGTTCACCATAAACAGAGAAAAATAAACATTAGAAATTTAGTGAACTTTCTTTCAGATAGTACAAAGCATGACAATTTGAGGCACAACTAACCAGAAGCAATCAAAACCTGAAAAATGAAACTGATTAAAAAATTTAGAGCTTACATTAATAAAAGTGTTTTGCAACCTGGTCATTGGCATTTTGTAAAATAATCCAGAAACAAAGATTAAATTTTATCTCTTTGAGGAATGTGTTGATCTCAATAAAAAATCCATGCAAAAATGAATGTTTATTCATTTAATAAAAGATTTTTCAAGATCAGGATACCTTCTGTATGGCCACCTTTTTTGCTATGGTTTTGGTAGTTGAGGTGTTCATTAGAGCTCTCTGAAGAGAAAGATCGATGAAGTATGCCAAGATTGAGTTTGACGTAGGTTTACTTTAAACATCGATAAAAAAGTGTTTGATCCTACACAAAAATATGTCTCTTAAGAACCAAAAAAAGGTACTCTAGCCTCCATTTAAAAAATGCTTCACTTCTACTTTCCTTTAAAATATTATTGAATAAGCTCTTTTCTTTATTTTGCTTTAACGATAATCTATCTATGAACTGTTTCTTTTACATTCCCTTGAAACTCATTTCAAGACAGAATCACACTTAGTCTCTGATTCCCACATGTTTTGAATTCAAGATTGCATTTTGAAGCAAGGTATACTAGATCCTTCAACCAGTTAATGTCACCGGTTGATCACCCTCATTGGTCACAATTATGATCCGAGTCTCTACTTTATGAATATCAATAAACAGGTCAATATTGATTCTTTCCTTAATTGGGAAGGTCATCGCTGGGTTTTCAAATACTCTCCTGTCCCAACACAAACAAGTTCTTCAGACCACAGTGCCCGTACTCGCTAATATAAAACTACATTTAGTTTGAAAGTGGCAACTACTTGTTTTACTAATCTTTCATAAAAAACATAATTTTGATAAATCAGTTATACTATTCGCCTTCATCTTCGATCCCCAATCTAAGCTGCATTGCTGTTATTAGGTCATCTAGTATAAAAGTCACATCTGCTGCTTCAGGAATCTCACCATCAAATTCAAGGATACATCCCAGTTGGGCTCTGATAATAATTTCAAATTCACTGATCACTGATTGAATTGCAGGTACAGGGATTCCAGATGCCATCAGATCTTTCAAACCATTAGCAAGTCGATACTTGCTGGTCAGAAGATAGAAATCTTCTTCATTGCAATCCAAATCAGATTCTGGAAGTCCAAGCAGTAAGGGAAATCCAAATCCAACCCCATAAAATCCTTTGACACCATAGTTATAAATGGTTGTCATTCCACCAAAGTGATTCTTGGTCCTGTTGAAAATCAAAATGTCAGAGAAAATTTCCAGCCATGAGCCAACAACAATTGACCATCCTTGAGCAACACGCTTAAAAATCTTAAATTGTTGAATGTTTTCTATGACTTTTACAGCATCGCTGATTTTGATTGGGACCTCAGCCACAAGGTATTCTATTTGATCATCTAAATGTTGTTTGGGATCCAAATGGGCTCGACGAATAGGGCGAACATCTTTTGAAATTCCTATAAGCAAATAAGATTTGATTAAAATGGGCAAAATTATCTGTTAAATTATGTTGATTAAGCTTTTAAATGGACATGATTGAAATTAAGTAGACAGGCAATCGGCATTTTTTGCTACGGAGAAAATGCCAAACCCTCTCAAGCGAGGTTTTGTGAATGACAGTCAGCTAACAGGCCTATAAGTCAATTTTTTTTCTTTTTTTTCAGCTTGGGGCCCTAAGAAACCCATCCCCCTGCTGAGTTTTTTAGCTCTCTAGCTTTAAAATTGTGGCAGTTATCTGGTTGGGGGTTGGACACTTTTTTGGCATTAATATGAAGAGTCTTTATGCAAAATTTCAGCTCTCTAGCTTTAAAACAGAGGGAGGAGTTTGAGGATGACATGCAGACATACTGTAAAAATGAAAAATTCCAAGCAACCCCTTATGGAACAAAAATTCTTATTAACAATTTTTTCTAAAATTCCTCTCTCGCTTCGCTCCAGAGGGATAAACAATTCAGTACAAATTGCTTAATTGTCTCACATCTATTTCTTGAAACTTTCATTAAGGCTTTGCTTTTTTCAGAATACTAGGGAGTCAGGGTGGTCAAGTTGGTTACTCGCTGGATTTCCATGCAGGTTGCCCGGGTTTGACTTCTGCCCAGGGCAACCAATAACAGCAAAAAATTAAATAAAACCACCTAGTGTGCCTTAAAAATGACTAAAAAATTTGCAAGGCACACTTTAAAAAAATGCTCATGAATAAAAAGGGAGTTAATTAGAGTTTAGCCAACTGCCTTATGTTAAGTGATTTTCCAAGAAGCTTTTTTTAAGTGTCTTTAATTGACATGTATTATCTTGAACCAAATTTGTAAGTTGCTAGTATATTGGCAAAATTTTTAATTGAAGTAATATTGACCTCAACATATTTTGTACCAATAAGTGATATTATTTTGATGAAGTTGCTGTTACCTTTTTCAGTCAGAGTCTCTTTGGAAAGATGGCAAAAAACAAGGAAAAGTATTTCAAAATGTGAACTTAACATGTTCAAAATCAATTTATTTTGAATCAGGTAAACTCTACAACAAGATCAGCCCTTTGTAACTGGTTTATTATGAGAAAATTTCAATTCATCTTGGGCGTTTCTTCAACTCATTGAAGATATAACTGATCATCTCAGCCTTGCTTCTATACCTAAAGTTTGATATCCCCTTTTGATTTGTCTAAGTTCAAAATTTTTACAGCAAAAAATGTCAGGAAGTTATTTTCAAACTTTAACCCACCTTTGGTTTTGGTCAATAACAGTCTTTCTGAAAATCTGATGAAATTTAAATTAGCCCTAATTAAGTAATCAAATTCAAATTGATTCATTGATTCACACCAAAAAATTAGAGCAAGATTTGAAATAGTTTAAGAATTAAGCTGTTAAAAGTTCAGGCATAGAAGAACTAAAGAATATAATAAGATTAAGTGTTTTTATAAAGAGTGACAAACTCTGTGTCATTTTGAGTAAAAATATAAAATTGTCAAAGTTTGAGAAAGTCATTTTGACAGTAAAAATATGGAAAAATGATTTCTTTATTCCAACTCTGATTTGACCACTTCTGATTTCATAATTATGTGCCAATCAAAATTGACATTAGCAAATATTGAACTTATAGGATTATGAATAGATTGTCTTCGAATCTTAAGCTTAGATTTGACAAAAAAGCAGGGCTTTCCTACATTTCGCGCGTTGATGTAGATATTAAATTTTAAATAACTTAGAATTGATTTATGTTCTTGGGCTGAGAAAATTTTCATCACTGTTGAAGAAACAATATATGAATAAGACTACTGGTATCAATTGTTAGTCTTGAGATACGATTTGAGTAGTCTTGGACGTTAATTATCATGGCCTTGTTATGGACAGATTCAAGAAGAGACCAATTTTTAGACTTGAGTTCTTGCATCATCCATACTGGGGTTATCGGAAAGTAAAAGGCAGTGATTGACCCTTTGTAAGGAATTTTTTAATCAAAGCTTTGCAAAATGCTTTTGACCAATATGTTAGAAAACAAAAAGATAAAAGTTAACTTCAAAACATTTTCTGATAATATAGCCAATCAAAAATTTAACTTATAACCTTTATTTTCTTAATCCGTTTTACATTAATAAAAAGTAACTGAAGACTTTGATGTTCAAAAAAAATTTATTAACACTAATTTTGAGGATAGTGCATTTGATTTTGTCAATGCTTGCAAGCTATTTACAACAGAAGATGTGAATTGTTATGTTTAAATCCATCTTCCACTCATTTAGAAATTAAGACACTTATTTTTTCATTCTTTTAAAACATCTTCATCACCTACATACAATTTTTTCCACTGAGTTAAATTTTGGTAGCTTGAAATAACAATAACATCAACAATATGGCCAATAGAAAATACAGTAAATTCATATTTTAAAAGTTAATCAAAAGTGCCAAAAAAATGTAAGAGTTGTTCCCCCAAAAAAAGACATTTTTAAAATAAAATTGATCATAAGTAGGATATTTATATGGTCAGATCATTCCTGGTGGATTGCAAAAAATCCTTTTCAATCACTGCAAAAATCTTGATCAACTTTCAAATGGAAAAAACCTGACAGTTTGGTATCCTGCAAATAGAAAATCTCAAAATTAAGAATTATTAGATTTTTAAAATGTTGTGACTGGCCTCCATTGCTTGCTTGATCTTTTGATGATCAAGCACATCAAGAGTTTTGTTTCTCGACATTATTCTATAAAAAGTTTAATTATATTTAAAGAAATAAGAGCAGTTTAAATTTTTTTTCCAAACCTGTATGAAAACAGTTTTGCCTTTGATGTTGTTTCCCCTGAATGTGAATTACATTGAGCCAAAACAGTCCAATAAGAGTAGTCTGTACCCATGACTATGTTGAAAAGGTCATCTAAGTCATGAATTATAATATTAGAGATACAAAAAAATGTTAACAGCAATAAGAGAATTAAAATAACCCTCGAAAAGTCGAGTTTTCCAGATGGGTTGTGAGTTGTTTAAAAGCTTTGATTGAGTAGAAAAAATATGCTTCTTCGCCAATGATTGAGGAATCCGGAACGTGAGGTTTGTCAAAATATTCCCAAAACCATCGATGGAAAATTTTAGACTAACGCATTTGACATTTTTCCGATTGTTTTCTCTTATATATTGAAATTCTTGGACATGCCACTCGCCAAGATACTTGAAATTGAATCGTAAGATTGTTTTGAAAAAAATCTTCTTTAGATGAAATGGTTTTTACCTTTCCAATGTCGAAATTCATCATCGCCTTGTTGTCCGGACACTCTGCTGCAGAGATCTTGAAGTCAGGGGTTGCTTCTATATATAATGAAATTTTTAGTACTGAGAATGTGCCTGACTTTGTAAAAAAACATTAAAGTTTTCAAAACAGTACCTGCTTGGGCAAGGCAAAAAGTCATTGTCAAAAAGAGAGTTTTTAGACTCATGTTTGGAACAAACATGATGAGACTTCAGACTAACTTCACAAGACAAAGGATCTGGAAATTATGAGCTTAATATCTTTTGGTTTGATTGAGATATAAACTAAAAATGGAAATAATATGATGGAATGTTTCTAGATAAAAGCTCACTGAAGTTGGCATGACAACCATGGTCTACAGTTTTGCAATTCAAACAAGGATCAATGTCAAATTATCAGATTAAGTCCTTAAGTGGTTAAACCTTTAATCCACTCTCCTAATGCAATGAGGATTTATATCTTCCATGTTAACCTATTTTGAAATGTTTCCAATTGCTTATTCTGTGTGTTGGATTCCAGATAGATCTTTGCAGCAGGTTTTCAAAGCAATACTCATTGGTGGGCTAGTTATAGTTGTGTCCTTCCTATTCCAAAGCATTAGTGAATCTTTCACATATTTGTACTTCTATTTCTAAGAATAAACAACAATATCTGTAAGATCCTCTCTTTTGTATAGGATTGTTTATTGGATTCCAGATTCCAAAATGACCTTGAAGCAGGAATTCATAGCAGTACTCAATGGTGGGATATTTTCATAGTTGCATGTTTCCTATTCCAAACCGTTCATGAATCTTAAAACATGTTTGTGTAAACAACAATATCTGTAAGATATTAAGTAAAGGGTACTGAATAACATCTACTATATGGTACTTTTTGAAATGTCATTAAAAGATCCTGAACTGAAAAATAATAATCTCACATCCTGAAATTCATTAGTAAAATCAAGTGTATTCATATAATGATGGGTCCGGGTCAAAATTTTTTGACCCAGGTTAGGTTGGGTCAATTTTTGTGGCTTGGGTCTGGTCTGATCAGCCATCTATGGCTTGAGTCTGGGTTTGGAAAATTTCCCCTAAAAATGTCAAATTTTTCAATTTTTCCCTTCGGGTCAAAAAAAAATATCTTCAGGTGGGGTTGGGTCGGGTCGGGTCAAGGCCTATCTTTAGTATTTACCATTTTTAAAGTGCCTTGCAGCATTTTTCTTTAAAACCCACACTGTGGGTGGAGAATTTTCTTGTTGGTCAGGCAACCTTG
>Ga0194133_10002056_pt1 | contig 32447 bp, 29 predicted proteins | sample TA2KigOf40mmetaG_FD_155448 | JGI IMG/M metagenome (GOLD analysis project Ga0194133, IMG submission 155448) | Freshwater microbial communities from Lake Tanganyika, Tanzania - TA2015055 Kigoma Offshore 40m | ecosystem: Environmental > Aquatic > Freshwater > Lake | place: Tanzania: Lake...
GGCAAAAGTTTTAAAAGTAAAGGATTAAAAGAAGAAAGCATAAAGAAAAAAGAAAATTTTTGAATTAGAATGAGCATGAAGTTAGTTGTATTAGATGGTTATACGCTAAATCCCGGAGATCTAAACTGGGAAGGAATAAAAAAATTTGGGAACCTGGAGGTTCATGATCGTACTCCTGAAAACCAAATTCTGGAGCGCTGTCAGGGGGCAGAAATTGTATTTACAAACAAGACCCCGCTCAGAGAGTCGGTGCTTGCACAGCTGCCTGATCTTAAATATATTGGGGTCTTGGCCACCGGATACAATGTAGTTGATGTGGATTATGCCAAGAGCAGAGGTATTGCCGTGGCAAATGTTCCGGGTTATGGAACTGCATCGGTTGTGCAAATGACTTTTGCTTTGTTATTGGAGTTATGTCAGCATGTTCAAAGCCATAGCGATTCGGTTCGTAAGGGCGACTGGGCTGCATCACCTGATTTTTGTTATTGGAACTACCCTCTGATTGAGCTTGAAGGCAAGACAATCGGTATTATTGGATTTGGCAGTATCGGTCAAAAGGTTGCAGATATTGCAAGCGCTTTTGGTATGAACATTTTGGGCTATTCGAGAACTCAATCTGATCAATCCCACCGAAAGAACTTTCGCTGGGCAGAACTTAATGACTTGCTAAAGGAGTCAGATGTTGTCAGTGTTCATTGTCCGCTGTTCCCCGAAACCCAGGGCATTATAAATAAAGTCAGCTTAAGACAAATGAAGCCTACGGCCTTCTTTCTCAATACCTCAAGAGGACCTTTGATGGTGGACCAAGACCTGGCGGATGCTTTAAATGAGGGAATTATTGCCGGTGCAGGAATTGATGTGCTTTCGGTTGAACCTCCCTCAGCAGACAATCCTTTATTTAAAGCAAAAAATTGCTTGATTACACCTCATATTGCCTGGGCAACGAAAGAAGCACGTGCCCGATTAATGGGAATTGCTGAAAATAATCTATCTTCATTCCTGAATCAGAAACCTATCAATATTGTAAATAAATAAAACCCAAAATTAAATTGTTATGAAAAAGTACTCCCTATTATTTCTTATTTCAGCAGCCTTATTAAGTTGTAACCCAAAGCAGGAAGATGCTGCAAAGCAGGAAACAGCCGCTACTGATACAGTAAATATTGCAGCTCGTTTAAAAGAATTGAATATCGAGTTGACAACTCCTAAACCGCCAACAGCAAATTTTGTAAAAACTGTTCGTGTAGGTAATCTTGTTTACACTTCAGGTCACGGTCCTGATCGCGCGGAAGGCGGTCCGATGACAGGTAGAGTTGGAGATGATCTAACATTAGAGCAAGGTCAGGAAGCTGCACGTTTAACCGGCGTCGCATTGCTTTCAAGTTTGCAAGCAGAAATTGGCGACTTAAACAAGGTAAAACGTGTGGTTAAAGTATTGGGAATGGTTCAATGTACTCCTGAATTCAAGGACCAGCCAAAGGTTATGAACGCATTTTCTGATATGATGGTAGCTGTTTTCGGAGAAAAAGGCAAGCATGCCCGTTCTGCAGTAGGTTTTAGTGCATTACCTGGCAACATTGCTATTGAGATTGAAATGATTGTTGAAGTGGAAGATTAACAATCCCTAAAATACATACATTCTGATTTTAATGTTGGTTTACTTTTCTTAAAGATTGAGTAAATCAGCATTATTTTTTTACGGTAATCTGCTTAATTTAAATTTAAAAATAGAATTATGAAGAAGTATTTTTTATTGCCCTTGATCACGATTATCCTGATTTCATTGAATTCTGTATCCAAAGCTCAGGTAAAAGCGGACTCTAAAACCGGAGTTATAGATTTTGATGCGCGACTTAAGGAGTTAAATATCGTTTTAGCTAAGCCAAGTGCACCATTAGCCAGCTATGTCAAGGTTGTTCGTATCGGTAATCTGCTTTATACAGCCGGTCATGGCCCTGATAAACCAGATGGCAGCAGACTGACCGGAAGGTTAGGAGACGACCTGACCCTGGAACAAGGACAAGAAGCCGCACGATTAACCGCTATTTCACTACTTTCTAGCTTAAAGGCTGAACTCGGCGATTTAAATAAAGTCAAGCGAATTGTTAAAGTTTTGGGTATGGTACAATCTACTCCCGAATTCAAAGATCAGCCAAAGGTGATGAATGCTTTTTCGGATCTGATGGTTGCGGTGTTTGGAGAGAAGGGTAGACATGCCCGATCAGCTGTTGGAATGTCGGCGCTACCTGCAAATTGGGCGACAGAAATTGAAATGATTGTTGAAGTTGAGGATTAAAAATTAGGCTAATGCATATTTTGATTGCTCCAAATGCATTTAAGCATAGCCTTACGGCTAATGAGACGGCGGATGCCATTCAAGTTGGACTTGCTCGGAGTGGATTAAAATTCACCTCCGAATGTTTTCCTATAGCAGATGGTGGTGATGGAACCGGACATTTGATTGTGGAGAAATGCGGAGGAGTCTGGCATGAATACGATGTTCACGACCCACTAGGAAGGTTGATCAAAGCTTCCCTGGGAATAATTGATCAGGGTAAAACCGCTGTTATTGAAATGGCAGATGCCTCCGGTATCCGATTATTGAGTCCGGAAGAACGGTCTCCTTTAATGGCTTCCTCTTTTGGAACAGGCGAACTGATTCGTCATGCACTGGATAGACAGGTTGATAAAATTATCATCGGACTTGGAGGGTCTGCCACGGTTGATGGAGGTATAGGAATTTTAAGTGCTCTTGGCATGAAATTCAGGGATGCCGAAGGGCTTGAAATGGCAGCTTTACCGGTGAATATGTCCAATTTCCGCCATATTGATACCTCAGCTTTTGATAAGCGGGTATTTAAATGTCAGATAATAGTATTATGTGATGTTGATAATTTTCTCCTCGGTGATCTAGGTTCAGCAGCAGTTTTTGGTCCTCAAAAGGGAGCCGGCCCGGAGGAGGTAAAACGTCTGGATCTCAGCTTGGGCAATTTATCGGAACTTGCATTCAATTCAACAGGAGTCAGGATGAATGAGATTATTCACGGTGGAGCAGCCGGGGGCATTGCCGCCACTTTAAAGGCATTTTTGAATGCCAAATTAGTGAACGGGGGCGAACATTTTTTGCAGCTTACTGATTTTGAAAAAAGTTTAAATAATGCTGATTTATTGATAACCGGTGAAGGCAGTTTAGATGAACAAACCTTGCAGGGTAAAGGCCCTTTTACTGTGGCTAAGTATGCAAAAGAAAAAGGAATGATCGTAATTGGACTTGCCGGAAAGATACCCCTGGTTGATCATCCTGAGATGAATAAATATTTTGACCTGCTGCTTGCTATTGGCAATCAGCCTACAGATCTGGAAACCGCCATAAAATACACCGCATCAAATTTGATTCGCACTGCAATACTAATCGGCAGATTTCTTTCTTTACCAAAATTCACTTAATTTATTCAGTTTAAATCTGTCCATTCTGAATTAGACTAAATAGTTTACATGAAAAAATCACTATTTTTTATCATTCTGTTTTTGTCCGGCAGCTCCATCTGTGCTCAGAGCATGAAGCAGAAGATTGAAAGTGCTTTCGAAGCTTTTGAATCTGATAGTCAGATGAAGTTCGCTAGCAGCTCATTGAGCGTGTTAAATGCCGAAACTGGAGCGGTAATTTATTCCGTAAACGGAAATGAAGGGCTGGCTTCTGCCTCTACTCTAAAAGCGATTACATCCGCAACTGCCTATTATCTTTTAGGCAAAGATTTTACCTGGGAGACAACATTGGGTTATTCCGGATCAATCTCAGCAAATGGTACCCTCAACGGAGACCTGTTTATTACCGGGGGAGGTGATCCGTCATTAGGTAGCGATCGATTTGGGCAAAGTACTTCCGAGCTAATCCTCCAGAAATGGACTGATGCATTGATCAGAAGCGGAATAAAAAATATTCGTGGACAAATTATTGCTGATGACCGGTTATTTGGTACCGAAACCATGCCTGGCGGCTGGACCTGGCAGGATATGGGTAATTATTATGGTGCAGGTCCTTCTTCCTTAACCTGGAGGGAAAATCAATTTGATTTGCATTTTAAAGCCGGTAAAGTGGGTGGAAGGGCCGAACTTTTAAAAACAGATCCTGAATTATCTTACCTCAAAATCATTAATGAAGTAAAAACAGGGCAGGCCGGTACCGGTGACAATGTATATGCTTATTCTGCTCCTTTCTCTACGATAGTTTATCTAAGAGGCACTTATGGAATTGATCTTAAAAAAGTTATTTCAGCTTCAATCCCTGATCCTGCATTTGATCTGGCTTATCGATTTCAAAATAAACTGATGTCGGTGGGTATACATGTTGATCAAGGAGCAACTACTGCAAGGCTGCTTGAAGTAAACACGAAGCCCATGCAACAACAAACTCAAATCATTTCTGTCCATACCTCCCCGGCACTTCATGAAATCGTTTATTGGTTCAATCAAAAGAGTATCAATCTTTTTGGTGAACATTTAGTTAAAACTTTTGCCTGGCAACAGAACAAGGATATTACCACGGCTAATGGCGTGGATTTTATGAAGAGTTTTTGGAACAAAAAAATTGATTTGGAGTCTGGAGCGATAAATATTTATGATGGTAGCGGACTTTCACCTTCTAACCGGATTACGACCATGGCTATGTCTCAAATACTACAATTCATTAAAAAAAAACCTTGGTTCGAAAGCTATATCAGAAGTTTTCCTGTAATTAATGACATGAAAATGAAAAGCGGGTCAATCAATGATGTTATTGCTTATACCGGTTATCATACTTCTTCATCAGGAATACCAATGGTGTTTTCATTTATAATCAATAACTATCAGGGGAGTAGTTCCGTCATTCGTCAGAAAATGTTCAGAGTGCTCAATACGCTTAAATGAGCATCATTACATGGGTTAAATCGAATCAGGACTCTTATTTAACCTCAGTTCGATATTAGAAATTATCCTTTTGATGGATCCTATGCTGCTCCGGACGCTTATGATTGGTTTTTGGAAAGCAATACCTGCGTGTTATCGCTTCGTGCAGTCCTTTCCTCCGAAGTATTGCCGGCAAGAAATACTACTTGATTTCAGATGCTCCATAGCCGGAAGATACCTCCTTCGGCAAGGTTTAGTTTACCTAAAGCTGTGTTTCATCGGCACTGGCAGTCCGGTAATAGAACCCCAAACCCGGGTGGCAGCGCTATCTTTTTTGCATTTCTAAATCTCATGATAGCTATTCCATCTGCCCGCAAAAAAATAGGGCAGAACACGGGACCGGAATAAGCCAGAAGCAACAGACCCTGCTTTCCAAAAGTTAAGATAAATTATTGGGCTTCGGCACAATGCACTAGCCATCTTAAGTTAACTAATAGGCAGGTTCTGATCCTGATTCAAAGGATTACTAGGGGATGTGATCCGGTGAAAACCAAAATTTATCCTGCAATTTGTCTTATTTTTGAATAATATTCTTGTCATATTTTGATCCAAATCTCGATTGGAGATGAAATAGCGTATTTTCGTTTTATGTCTAGAGCCTTAATTATTGGTGCCGGGATTGCAGGTATAGCAAGCGCGATTCGTTTGGCTTTAAAAGGTCATCAGGTTGAGGTCTTTGAGGCCTCCGAACATCCGGGAGGAAAACTTTCGGAAATCAAACTCGGGCCTTTCCGGTTTGATGCGGGCCCCAGTTTATTTACCATGCCTCAGTACGTGGATGAGTTGTTCCTTTTGGCAGGCAAAAATCCCCATGACTATTTTCAATATCAAAAACTTGAAACCATTTGTAATTATTATTATGAGGATGGTACTCGAATACATGCGTTTGCAGACCCGCTAAAATTTGCTCAGGAGATAGAAAATAAAACGACTGATTCGGCAAACTCTGTAATCGCTTATTTGAATAAAAGCAGGGAAATTTATGAGATTACAAATCCGGTATTCCTCCAGAGATCACTGCATAAGTTTCGTTGTTACCTCAATTGGGAAACTTTAAATTCAGTATTTCAATTCCCTAAGATTGACCCTTTTCGTTCAATGAATCAAGCCAATGAGAACAGATTCAAGGACAGTCGGACCGTTCGCTTATTTAATCGTTATGCAACTTATAATGGCTCAAACCCTTACAAGGCTCCTGCCACTTTAAATATAATTCCTCATTTTGAACAACATTTTGGAGCTTATTTCCCGCTTGGAGGTATGTATGCCATTGTCAGTTCACTATATAATCTGGCGATTGGTCTGGGAGTTAAATTTCACTTTAATTCTTATGTAGATGAAATAGAACTAAAAAATAATAAACCGGTTAACTTGCATTGCAGAGGTAAAAGCTATGCTGCGGATTTGATTATATCGAATATGGATGTGTGGTATACCTACTCTCGCTTATTGAAGGGTTTAAAAGTTCCTGAGCGACTAAAAAAGCAAGAAAGGAGTAGTTCTGCGCTTATATTTTACTGGGGTATTGAGGCTGCTTTTCCGGAACTTGAGCTACATAATATTTTTTTTACAGAAGATTATAAAGAGGAATTCCGCGAAATTTGGGAGAAAAAAAGCATAGGGTCTGATCCTACAGTTTATGTTCATATCAGTTCCAAAAATAATCCACAAGATGCTCCTAAAGGATCTGAAAATTGGTTTACCATGGTCAATGTGCCTTCCGATACAGGTCAGAACTGGGATTCGCTGATTAAGTCGTCGCGAAGTGCCATCATTGAAAAACTTTCCCGAAATCTGGGTCGGGATATTAGTAAGTTGATACGTTTTGAGTCAGTGTTAGATCCAAGAAGCATCGATTCCAGAACCTTCTCCTATCAGGGTTCATTGTATGGAAGCAGTTCCAATAATCCGTTTTCTGCTTTTTTAAGGCATGCGAATTTTTCTTCCGGAATTAAAGATTTATATTTTGTAGGAGGGAGTGTACATCCGGGAGGAGGAATTCCATTGGCCTTACTTTCAGCTAAAATAGTCGATGACCTTATAAAGTAGTATTTTCTGTAATCTAACCCTTAACTAAGATCAGTTTGATAAAAAATTCTATCTTTAATAATGCTTGAACCTCGCCAAAATAAATTAGTCTTTCAGTTTTTTTCCTGGTACATCAAAAGGATCATAAGTTCTGATTTTCAGGAATTAAAATTTAACCGGACAGAGTTTTCAAAGGATCAGGCCATCTTATTATTGGCTAATCATTCTTCTTGGTGGGACGGATTTTTGATGTTTCAAATTAACCGACTTTACTTTAAAAAAAAGTTTCACGTGATGATTACAGAAGAAAATTATCGAAAGGTTTGGTTTTTAAAATATTTGGGGAGTTTTTCTGTAAAAAAGAATTCAAGAAGTGCGATTGAAACCTTAGAGTATGCCGGAAAATTATTGAATAATCCTGATAATTTGGTTCTAATTTTCCCTCAAGGCAAATTGTACTCTGGCCATGTGGATGAAATTCAGTTTCAAAAAGGCCTGATTAATTTAATTAACAGCTCGAATCGAAAATTCCAATATATTTTTGCTGCTAGTTTCATCGACTATTTTGAATATCGCAAACCAATGCTTACTTGTTATTTACAGGAATGGAAGGGTGCAGAATTCACAAGCCTTCAACTGATCAAAAGCGCTTATAATAAACATTACGAAACTTCGCGCCAAAAACAAACAGCGATTCAAGTATAAATATGATATTAATTTACCTCATCTTTTTTTTTCTAATTCTTAGGTTTACAGTAACCTTGTTTAATTTCATTTCTAATCCAAAGCTTACCAAATCTGCAAAAAAATACAATGATCTAGTTTCCATACTTATTCCAGCCAGAAATGAGGAACGTAATATTTTGGACCTGCTGGAATCAATTCGAAATCAAGACTATACAAATTACGAGGTTATCATACTTGATGATCACTCTTCGGATCAAACTTATCACATATGTTCAGATTATGCTGATCAACACAAACAATTTAAGGTCATTCGAGGCGAAGTACTCCCGGTAGACTGGTTAGGAAAGAATTTTGCTTGTTGGCAATTAGCTGCGGTATCAAAGGGGAGGTACCTGATTTTTCTGGATGCGGATGAAATAATTGCCGAAGGTTTGATTAATAGCTCAATCCATCGGATGAAATCAAACAGACTCAGTTTGCTCAGTATATTCACAGATCAACTGATGTATACCTGGGGCGAGCGGGTCGTGGTGCCATTGATGCATTTTCTTTTATTGAATCTATTGCCGCTAAGACTGGTAAGATTATCTGCAAATCCTTCCTTTTCAGCTGCAAGCGGTCAGTTTATGATGTTTGATGCGGAGAATTATAAACTAAACCAATGGCATGAACAGGTGCAGCTTAAAGTCGTTGAAGATATTGAAATCATGAGATTAATGAAGATAAAGGGTAATAAAGCTGAGGCATTGCTGGCCAATGGATATATACATTGCCGTATGTACCGATCCTTGAATGAAGCGATCGATGGTTTTAGTAAAAATGTATTTGCCGGATTTAATTATAATGTTTTAGGACTTTTCTTTTACCTTTTACTGGTTGTCCTTGGGCCAATGGCAATTGCTTATTTTTTAGGAATAGAATTGGTTTTGTTTGCTCTCTCATTAATTATTTTGAGCAGAATAATGATTTCTCTTCTTTCGGGTCAAAGTGTGTGGCGTAATATTGTGTTACATCCTCTTCAACTCTTATTTTTGGTTTTTATTTCAGTACAGTCTGTGAAGAAATATTTTACTAAAACCATCCTTTGGAAGGGAAGGACAATTAGGAACTGATAATGAACAAAAATTTATTTTACGGCTTCATAATCGTATTATTTCACCTGGTTGGTTTATTTGGGTTTCTGAACCCGGCATGGGAAGTTTTTTTTATCAAACTGGTGCCGTATCATCTCTTATTGATGTTGTTGATTATGATATTTACTGTTGAAGACAGATCTTACAATCTACTTAAGTTTGCCTTGCTTGTTTATCTTGCAGGATACTTGATTGAGGTACTTGGAGTAAATACTGGACTGATTTTTGGAAATTATAGGTACGGGTCTGCTCTTGGTTTAAAAGTATGGGAAGTCCCACTTTTAATTGGAGTAAACTGGTTAATTCTGGTCTACTGTACAGGTATATTTTTGCAGTCGGTTCATGTGAAGAATAAATGGGTCTTTTCTGCAATTGGAGCACTGATATTGCTTGGAATTGATTTTTTAATTGAACCGGTGGCTATTAAATTTGATTATTGGTCATGGTATGGAGGAATTATTCCGGTTCAAAATTATATTGGTTGGTATGTTTTTTCATTTTTCCTGTTTTTGTTTTACACAAGCTGTAATTTCAAAAAAAGCAATAACGCTGCAATAGTTTTGCTCTTTACTCAGGCAGCTTTCTTCCTCGCCCTTAATTTATGGGCTTTCTGATTTATATTTTCGTATTTTTGTAAAACAATGCAGGGTATTGAAGCAATTAAGTTAAACCAATGAAACATAACCTGAGCGTTACGATTGATCAAGATTCCGGTTTCTGTTTTGGGGTCGTCTATGCCATTGATATGGCCGAAGATATTCTGGCTGAAGACGGTTATTTGTATTGTTTGGGAGATATTGTTCATAATGATGAGGAGGTCAATCGACTCAAAGCGATGGGACTGAAAATTATTAACCATGAAGATTTGATAAGCATAAAAAATGAGAAGGTCATGATTCGTGCGCATGGTGAAGCTCCTGAAACATACCGCTTGGCCCTCGAAAATAACATTACCCTGATCGATGCTTCCTGCCCGGTTGTCTTAAAACTCCAGAATAGAGTGAAGAACTCATACGATAATCAGGAAAAGATATTGCTCTTTGGTAAGCATGGTCATGCAGAAGTTATAGGGCTACAAGGCCAAACAAACCACGAAGCCTTGGTTTTTCAGGATATCTCAGAACTTGATCATGTGGATCTGCCCCATCAATTCACCCTTTACAGTCAAACCACAAAAAGTACTGCCAAATTTTATGAAATCAAGGATGAATTGATCAAAAGAGGATATGAGATCAAGGCAAATGACACCATTTGTAGGCAAGTTTCAAGCAGAGATGAAGACCTTAGAAAATTCGTGGTTAACTTTGACAGTATCGTCTTTGTATCCGGCAAGAAGTCTTCAAACGGGAAGGTTTTATTTGACGTTTGTAAAAGCATAAATCCAAATACTTATTTTATTTCAAGTGAAGAAGAGTTAAGCAGAGAAATGTTCAAACCCGGTGATAGTGTTGGAATTTGTGGCGCAACTTCAACGCCTATGTGGTTGATGCAAAAAGTGAAAGCCACCCTTGAAGGATATTGATGGATAGATGAGATGGACAGAAAGCAATCAAATACAGGAGTACTAATTGCATTCATCGTAATCGGATCTTGGTTTTTTTCCATCCTAAATCTGATGTCATGGGAAGTCAATTGGCGTAATCCCTCCCTTTATTTGATGATTTTAATTCAAATGCATTTATTTACAGGGCTTTTTATTACGGCGCATGATGCCATGCATGGAACAGTGTCTGTAAATCCCCGACTAAATAACTTCATCGGGCAGTTATGTACGGCACTATACGCTTGCTTTCCTTTTAGCAAATTATTGGTCAAACATCATCAACATCACCGTCATGTGCATACCGATCTGGACCCCGATTATAACAATGGAAATTTTGTAATCTGGTATTTCAGCTTCATAAAGGAATATTTGACCTGGTGGCAAATTGTTTTAATGGCTGTGATTTTTAATCTGCTTAAATTTTGGATAGAGGAGGTAAATCTCATTCTATTTTGGGTCTTGCCCTCATTTTTGAGTACACTTCAACTTTTTTATTTCGGTACCTGGTTACCACACCATGGGGAACATAGCAACAAGCATCAATCAGGAAGTCAAAGTAAAAATCACCTGATAGCCTTTTTGACCTGTTATTTTTTTGGTTATCATTATGAGCATCATGATTCACCCGGGACTCCCTGGTGGGGGCTATGGAAACTAAAGAATTGATGCCCAAATGTTTTCCTTAAGTCAAATACAAACAAGCATTTTATATAAATGATTCCTAAGAGTATCTTTGCCACTCTTTATTAATAATATGAGTAAAAAAGGTGTTTTATTAGTTAACTTAGGTACTCCTGATAGTCCTTCCAACGCAAACGTCCGCAAGTACCTGAATGAATTTCTTATGGACGGACGTGTTATTGATATTAATCCCATTGCAAGGGCATTACTCGTAAAGGGTATTATAGCCCCGTTTCGTGGACCTAAATCGGCTAAACTCTACAGAGAAATTTGGTCAGACACGACAGGATCCCCACTCATGCATTATAGCATCCTTCAAAGAGATCTTTTACAGAGCAGATTAGGGGATGAATATCAGGTTGAACTAGCGATGCGATATCAAAGTCCATCCATTGAAAGCGCCTTGAATAAATTAAAAGATGCTCAGGTGAGCAGTATTAGAGTTATTCCAATGTTTCCTCATTATGCATCTGCAAGTACCGGTTCGGTTCTGGAAAAGGTGATGGAATTGGTCCGAAAATGGCAAACCATTCCCAATATTTCATTCGTTAATTCTTACCATGATGATGAACTGATGATTGAAGCTTTTGTAGAAAATGGCCGTAAGCATAATCCCGAAACGTATGACCATGTTTTATTCAGTTTTCATGGCCTGCCTCAAAGGCAACTGGTTAAATCGGATCACTCTGCGAAACATTGCCTCAAAATTGAAAATTGTTGTTCAACTCTGACAGAGAATAATAAATTTTGCTATTCGGCACAATGTTTTGATACGGCACGTTTAATTGCAAACAAATTAGGAATACCGCAAGACAAGTTCACCGTTTGTTTTCAGTCGCGTTTAGGTAAAGATCCCTGGGTTCAGCCCTATACCAGTGTGGTGATTGAAGAACTGGCTGAAAAGGGAGTTAAAAGCCTACTGATATTTTGCCCTGCTTTTGTGGCTGATTGTCTTGAAACTGTGCATGAAGTAACCGTTGAGTATGGCGATGAGTTTAAGACTTTAGGAGGTGATCACGTTCAATTGGTAGAAAGTCTGAATGATCACCCACTCTGGATTGAGGCACTTGAAGGTCTTGTAAAAGCGCCGTCTGTTTAGGCTTTTCGAATGAAATTTAAAATAGCCTCAGTTGCTCCGGTTTGTTGATTAACATACTCAAGAGCCGCTTTGCCAGATTCTTTTCTTGTAGCTTCTACCTTCAATGTTTCCATGCACTTTTCAAATTCTTCCTGGTTTTTGATACTGAACGCTGCTCCATGATCAATTAGATCAATAGCTTCGTTAAACTTTTGATAATTCGGGCCAAAAATAACAGGTAAACCAAAAGCGGCTGCTTCTAATGTATTGTGTAAGCCAAGGCCAAATCCTCCTCCTATATAGGCAATATCTCCATATTGATACACGGTAGACAGAATTCCCATAGTATCCAAAATTAAAACCTGGACATCTGAATCGGTATTTTGATCTTCCGGGGAGTCAATAGTTGCTTGATTGAGGACCGAGTATCGGACAGCATTGGGAAAGCGTTCAGCAACTTCCCTGATTCGGGATGAATTTACTTCATGAGGTGCGATAATAAATTTCCATTCAGGTGATGAAATGCAAAGTCTCACCAATAGTTTTTCATCAATTGCCCATGTACTACCCGCAACGAATACCTTTTTCCCAAGAGTAAAATTCCGGATAAGCTTCAACTCCTTAGCCTCGGAAGCATTAAAAACTACGCGGTCAAAACGAGTATCGCCGCTCACACTAACATTATGGAATCCTAAATCATTTAGAAGAGTTTTACTTATTTCATTTTGGACAAAAAAATACGAGACTTTGCCCAATATTTTTCTGTGTAAACCACCGTACCATTTAAAAAATATCTGATTAGTACGAAATATTCCCGAAATTAGATAAAGAGGAATCTTCTTTTTATATAATTCGTCAAAATAATAGAACCAGTATTCATATTTGGTGAAAAATGCCATTTGCGGATTTAACAATCGTACGAATTCCCGGGCATTTGACCGGGTATCTACGGGGAGATAAAAAACATGATCAGCAAGTGCATAGGTTTTTCTGACCTCATAACCCGAGGGTGAAAAAAATGTGATGATAATTGGCAACTTAGAATTTTCGGATTTTAATCTTTCGAGTACCGGTCGGCCTTGTTCATACTCGCCTAATGATGCAAAATGAAACCAGATGTAACGTTTATTTTTGTCAAGACTGGATTCAATTAATTCCATGAGTCCTTTTCTTCCTTTGATCCATGCCGCTGCTTTTGAATTCCCGATGGAAGCAATTCTTATAAAAAGAGTATACAGGTAGACACTGATGTTGTATAAAAAAAGCATTTTGAATATAATTCTTATCTTCGTCGAAGTTAATGTTAAATCTTTTAAATAGTCTTCATTACTATTAATAAAACAGGAAATTACGGATGAAAATAGCAGTAGTTGGTACCGGGTATGTTGGTTTAGTTACAGGTACTTGCCTTGCAGAAACGGGTAACACGGTAACATGTGTTGATATAAACGATGAAAAGGTTAAGATGATGCAGGCCTTTAAATTGCCTATTTATGAGCCCGGACTTGATATTCTTTTTCAGCGAAACATTGAGCAAGGCAGGTTGAAGTTTACTACCATTCTGTTGGATGCTATAAGAGATGCTCAGATAATTTTTTTGGCATTACCTACCCCTCCGGCAGGCGACGGTGCCGCAGATTTAAGTTTTGTACTGGGTGCGGCAAAAGATATTGCTAAACTCATCACAGAGTACAAAGTTATCGTCACAAAATCTACTGTGCCGGTTGGTACGGCAGATAAGGTAATCAAGGTATTTAGCGAAAATACATCTGTAGAAGTGGACGTAGTTTCTAACCCGGAATTTTTACGTGAAGGTGTGGCGGTTGAAGATTTCATGAAGCCTGACAGAGTGGTAATTGGCACTCAAAGTCTGAAAGCACAAAAGTTGATGTCTGAGTTATACAGTCCCTATGTTAGGCAAGGCAATCCAATTATTTTCATGGATACCCGATCTTCCGAACTTACGAAATATGCGGCAAATTCATTTTTAGCGACAAAAATTACCTTCATGAATGAGATTGCCAATTTATGTGAATTGGTAGGTGCAGATGTAGATATGGTAAGAAAAGGAATAGGGGCAGATGATCGCATTGGTAAACGCTTTTTATTTCCGGGTGTTGGATACGGTGGCAGTTGTTTTCCAAAGGATGTTCAGGCCCTTGGAAGATCTGCGGTTGAAAATAACTACGATTTTAAAATTTTAACATCCGTAATGGAGGTTAACGATTCACAAAGACTAAAACTCGTAGAGAAAGTCAGAAAATACTACAATGGGAATATAAAGGGAAAGAAAATAGCCGTTTGGGGACTTTCGTTTAAACCCGAAACGGATGATATTCGTGAAGCTCCGGCACTTTATATTATTGAGCAGTTATTAAAGGAGGGTGCTTTGATCACCGTTTTCGATCCTCAGGCGATGAGTAATGTGAAACAACAGCTGGGGGATTCCATAACTTATGTGGAACAACAGTATGATGCACTCAATGACGCAGATGCTTTGTTGATTGTTACCGAATGGTCGGTTTTTCGGACGCCTGATTTTGATAGGATTGCTGAATTAATGAAGACCAAAGTAATTTTTGACGGCCGTAATCTGTATGATTTACAAAAGATGATTGATTGTGGTTTTTATTATAATAGTATTGGCCGTAGAACAGTAGAATAATGAATCAACGTAAGCGTATTTTAATAACAGGTGCAGCAGGCTTTCTTGGCTCACATCTATGTGATAGGTTTATTAAGGAAGGCTTTCATGTAATCGGTATGGATAATCTGATTACCGGCGACTTGCGAAATATAGAACATCTTTTTTCCCTGGAAAATTTTGAGTTCTATCATCACGACGTTTCTAAATTTGTGTATGTTGCCGGAGAGCTGGATTATATCCTCCATTTTGCATCTCCTGCAAGTCCTATTGATTATTTGAAAATTCCTATTCAGACATTAAAAGTAGGGTCGCTTGGAATTCATAATTTACTTGGTTTAGCAAGGGCAAAAAAATCCAGAATACTAATTGCTTCAACTTCCGAAGTTTATGGTGACCCCGCTGTTAATCCACAGCCGGAAGAGTATTGGGGTAATGTCAACCCGGTGGGTCCGAGAGGGGTTTATGACGAGGCAAAACGTTTTCAAGAAGCCATGACTACAGCCTATCACACCTTCCATGGTCTGGAAACACGTATTGTCAGAATATTTAATACATATGGCCCCAGAATGAGACTCAATGACGGGAGGGTTCTGCCGGCATTTATCGGACAAGCATTGCGAGGAGAAGATCTTACTGTCTTTGGCGATGGATCGCAAACCCGATCGTTTTGTTTTGTAGACGACTTAGTAGAAGGAATCTACCGATTGTTATTCTCTGATTATGCAATGCCTGTAAATATTGGTAATCCTGACGAAATTACCATCCGAGAGTTTGGGGAAGAAATAATCAAACTCACCGGAACTAAGCAAAAAATGGTTTTCAAAGACTTGCCTACCGATGATCCTAAACAAAGGAGACCGGATATAACAAAAGCCAAGAAAATTCTGAACTGGGAGCCAAAAGTTGGCCGTGCAGAGGGTTTAAAAATTACCTATGAGTACTTTAAATCATTGCCGGTTCAAGAAATAGAACACAAAGACTTTACCTATTATAACCATAAATAATGTCGGGTAAGAAAATTTTAGTCACCGGTGGAACCGGTTATATTGGTTCTCATACCGTTGTTGAATTAATTAACGCCGGATACGAACCACTAATTATTGATAATCTTTCAAATTCAAGTCCCAAAATTCTAAATCAAATCAAGAAAATCACCGGCAAAGAACCTGAATTTTATAATTTCAATCTCTGTGATGAAAAATTAACCTACGAGTTTCTTGAAACTCATCAGGATATTAGTGGTTTAATTCATTTTGCCGCTTTTAAAAGTGTGGGGGAGTCGGAGCGAGAGCCTTTGAAATATTATAAAAATAATTTTTATCCTCTGATAAACCTGATTGAATCCTGTTCAAACCGTCAAATGAATCTCGTATTTTCATCAAGCTGCACCGTTTATGGAGAGCCTGATGATTTACCTGTCAATGAACTTGCACCTGTAAAAAAGGCGGAATCAACTTACGGTAATACCAAGCAGATTGCAGAAGAAATATTAGAAGAGGTATCTGGTGTTAACGAAAATCTGAAAGTAATTGCCCTTCGCTATTTTAATCCTGTTGGAGCACATGCTTCTGCTCTTATTGGTGAATTACCTGTTGGAGTTCCGCAAAATCTCGTTCCATTTATTACCCAGGCAGCGATTGGAAAACGGGGTGCCATTACTGTTTTTGGGGATGATTACCATACCCCTGATGGCACCTGCGTGAGAGATTATATCCATGTTGTGGATCTTGCCAAGGCACATGTTGCCGCCATTGAGCACATGGAGAATTCACAAAGTGCCCAAAGATTTGATATTTACAATATTGGTACAGGAAGGGGATACTCTGTTTTGGAGGTGATTCATGCATTCGAAGTGGCGAGTGGACAGCAATTAAATTATAAGATTGGTAAGCGCAGACCGGGGGATATTGAGAAAATCTATGGCGATGTAACAAAAGCGGCCAATGAGCTTTCGTGGAAGGCCGAGTTGGGTATCGAGGAAATGATGAGTTCTGCATGGGAGTGGGAAAAATACATCAATCAAAATCCATTATAAATAGAAGATGTATCCGAAATATAAATCACTGATCAACAACTGACCAATAAGACAGCAGGCAATGAAGAAACTATTAATCACAGGAGGAGCAGGGTTCATTGGATCACATGTAGTGAGGCGCTTTGTGAATCTTTATCCTCAGTATCAAATTATTAATTTAGACAAACTTACTTATGCTGGTAATCTCCTCAATCTGAAAGATGTTGAGCAGAAATCCAATTATAAATTTATTAAAGGGGATATTGTGGATGGCGCATTTATCGATCATTTATTTTCAGAAGAGCGCATCGATTCAGTGATTCATCTTGCCGCTGAATCTCATGTTGACCGCTCCATAAGTAGTCCGATAGAATTTGTGATGACCAATGTGGTTGGAACGGTGAACCTTTTAAATGCTGCTCGGCAACAGTGGAAAGGTGATTATAAATCCCATCGATTTTATCATGTTTCAACAGACGAAGTTTATGGTAGTCTAGGTGAAGAAGGACTATTTACCGAAACCAGTCCATACGATCCGCACAGCCCATATTCTGCGTCTAAAGCGTCCTCCGATCATTTTGTAAGATCATATCATGACACCTATGGGATAGATACAGTCATTTCTAATTGCTCTAATAATTATGGTTCATTTCATTTTCCTGAGAAGCTGATTCCGCTTGCAATAAACAATATCAAGAATAACATTCCTATTCCGGTTTATGGAAAGGGAGAAAATATTCGCGACTGGCTTTGGGTTGAAGATCATGCCCGAGCTATCGATGTAATATTTCACCGTGCAGCAAGCGGAAGTACTTATAATGTTGGTGGGCATAACGAATGGAAAAATATCGATCTTATTCGTTTATTATGTAAGATTATGGATCAAAAACTGGGTAGAAATCCCGGCACTTCCGCCAATCTGATTACTTATGTTACTGACCGGGCCGGACATGACCTGAGGTATGCTATTGATTCTTCAAAACTCCAAAGAGAATTGGATTGGAGTCCAAGTTTACAATTTGAAGAAGGCTTGGAAAAAACTGTTGATTGGTATTTGGAAAATGAGGAATGGCTTCAAAGTGTGACATCCGGAAACTATAAATCCTATTACGAAGATCAGTAAGGTAAGAGATAATTTTATATTTTCTTGGTTTTTGGCTCTTGATTATTGAATCAATGGTCAAGCCTTTGTTCTTGTTTTCTGCGCTTTATTTTTTGCTACAGTAGCCGGAATCTGCTCTGTTCAGATCTTAGCTTTTAATTATTTCTAAACTATTCGTATCTCAAGGACTCCACCGGATCCATTTTGCTGGCTTTAACTGCAGGATAAAGTCCGGAAATCAATCCAACTCCGATGCATAGAGATAAACCCAAAATAGTCCAGGCCCAGGGCATGATAAAAGATCCTCCCATGACCATGGAAAGTAGATTTCCGATCAGGATGCCGAGAAAAACACCGGTTATTCCACCCATTAGGCATATAACAATCGCTTCAATAAGAAATTGACGTCTGATCACCATAGGAGTTGCGCCAATGGCTTTGCGTATCCCAATTTCACGCGTGCGTTCGGTAACCGAAACAATCATGATATTCATTAATGCGATCGCTGCCCCAATCAATGTTATTGCTCCGATTGCTATTCCTCCGATTCTGACAAATTTCAAATTATCGACTAGGGTTTGAGCAATGGCATCACTTTTTGTGATTTCAAAGTTGTTATCATCGGCAACTTTCAGGTTTCGTATATTTCTAAATAACGAAGTAGCCTCCCCAATGGCGGCATCCATTTGGGAGGGATCATCACTCATGACTGAAATGGTATAAGATGGATTCTGTATAGTCATCACTTGTTTCGCCCTGTAAAGTGGAATTACACAGACTTTATCACCTCCAAAACCAACACTGGATCCTTTGGCTGCCAAAATGCCAATAATTCTGAATTTATTATTACCAATACTGATTATTTTATTCATCGGATCGATATTTGGGAATAGGCGAGTCTTAATTTCATCTCCAATGATTACCACACTGCTGCCGAACTCTAATTCCGCCTGAGAGAAATTTCTTCCTGTAGCCATTTTATATCCGGCGGATTGAACATAATTTTCGTCTGCACCAAGTACAGAGATGTTGGGGTTTGTTTTTTCATTCCCAAATTTTACAGTACCCCCGAATGTGGCAAAAACATTCACCGATATCATTGCCGGAAATGTAAAACTATTTTTGAACGCTATTGCCTGACGGTAATCTATTGATTGATAACGCTTTGGCCTTTGTCCCCCGCCACCTATACGAATTCCAATCCCACGGTTTCTGATGGTGAATGAATTGGCTCCCATACTGGAGAATGTGTTATTTAGAGAACCTTCTATTGCATCAATGGATGTTAATATACCAACTAAAGCTGTTAAACCTATGGCAATGATTACAGCAGTTAAAAATGTCCGTAGCTTATTGCCTTTTACTGATTGCAGCGCTACTTTGACATTTTCCGAATAACTCATTTTTGTGGCCATGGCATAAATATAAGAAGTCCTGCAGGTTTGACTGCAGGACTTCACGAAATGTTACAGTTTTTTTCTTAAACCGAGAAAGATGTTCCGCAACCACAAGTGCTGCTTGCATTTGGATTACTGAACGTAAAACCTCGTGCATTGAGTCCGTCTTTGAAATCAACCTCCATCCCGGCCAGATACAATCCATGGGCCTTGTGCATGAAGACCCTGATTCCATCAATGAAATACTCTTGATCCCCCTCTTTTTGCTGATCAAATCCTAATACATAATTCATGCCGGCGCAGCCACCTCCCTCAACACCTAATCTTAATCCATAGTCCGCACCTATCTCCTGTTGTTGAATAAGTTTGATAATTTCTTTTTTGGCACCGTCTGTCAAAGTTACCGGTGCAGTAAGATTTGCAATTTCTGTACTCATAATTCTTTTAAAATCTTATAACAAATATACATGAAATTGCTCACTTTTGTTTTGGGCGCAGGCATTTTGACTGTCTGTTTACAAATATAAGAATATGAATGTAATTCAATTTTTGCTAGATATACTTAAATATTCAATTGCCGGACTAGTTGTGTTTTTTGTAGCATGGATTTTTATAGAGAATTTCCTCCGAGAGAAGCTTAATCTTAAGCGAATGGAACTTAAAAGAGAAGAGCTTAAACAGACGCTTCCTCTCCGACTTCAAGCTTACGAAAGGGTGGTCCTATTTCTGGAGAGAATCAATCCTGCAAATATGTTGATTCGTTTACATATACCCGGAATGAGCGCACGAGAACTTCATACACTAATCATTTCGGATATAAAGGCAGAGTATCAGCACAACATATCGCAACAAATTTATGTTAGCGACGGGGCATGGGCTACCGTGAAACAGGTGAAAGAAGACACCATCAGCATGATGAATAGTGCCTTTCAATCACTCCCCGAAAATACCACTTCAGCAGAATTTAGCAGAGCGATTTTAAACCACCTGGCTAATCTGGAATCAGAGAACCCTTATGATTTGGCATTAAAAATTGTAAAGGCTGACCTCCAATCTTTATTTTAATCAAATGAGCAAAAAAAAAATTAAAACGAGTTCCGGTATCGAAATAAAGGAGGTTTATACTGAATTAAAAAATATTGAACTTCCCGGCGAATTCCCCTTTACCCGCGGTATACAAAAAGATATGTATCGCGGTAAGTTATGGACGATGCGGCAATATGCCGGGTTTTCTACCGCATTTGAATCCAATAAACGCTATCATTATCTTCTTTCTCAAGGTACAACAGGTCTTTCGGTTGCTTTTGATCTTCCAACTCAAATCGGATACGATTCAGATCATGGGATGGCGGAGGGTGAAGTTGGAAAAGTAGGGGTAGCTATAGATTCACTTAAAGATATGGAAATACTTTTTGATGGAATTGATCTTCAAAAAGTAAGTACGTCCATGACTATCAATGCTACAGCGGGCATATTGCTTTCTATGTATATCTGTTTGGCAAAGAAGCAGGGTGCTGATCTTAAGCAATTAAGTGGAACTATCCAGAATGATATTTTAAAGGAATATGCTGCCAGAGGTACTTATATATATCCACCGAAAGCCTCCATGCGTTTGATCACAGATATTTTTGAATATTGCAGCGCAGAGCTGCCGAAATGGAATACCATTTCTATCTCAGGTTATCACATAAGGGAAGCAGGTTCTACCGCAGTTCAGGAACTGGCTTTTACTCTTGCAAATGGTAAAGCCTATCTGCAGGCAGCCATACAGAAGGGCTTGGAAATCAATATTTTTGCTAAACGACTTTCTTTCTTTTTTAATTGTCACAATAATTTCTTTGAGGAGATTGCAAAATTCAGAGCGGCTCGCAGAATGTGGGCTAAATTGGCTCAGAGTCTTGGCGCTCATGATCCATCTGCACAAAAGCTTCGCTTTCACACCCAGACAGGAGGCTCAACCCTCACTGCCCAACAACCACTGAATAATATCATTAGGGTTACTAATCAGGCGATGGCAGCAGTGCTTGGGGGAACCCAATCCCTACACACTAACGGGTATGATGAGGCGCTTTCACTCCCAACGGAAGGCGCGGCCAAGGTGGCTCTACGTACTCAACAAATTATTGCATTTGAAAGTGGAGTAGCCGATACAGTTGACCCACTCGCTGGTTCGTTTTTTATTGAAGCATTAACCGATGAAATTGAAAATGCGGCCTGGAAGTATATAGACATTATTGACTCTAAAGGTGGAGCAGTGGCCGCTATTGAAGAAGGATATATCCAGAATGAAATTGCCGCATCAGCTTATCAATATCAAACAGAAATTGAAGGTTCTGAAATTATACAGGTTGGAGTAAATAGATTCATGGATACTGAAGAAGTAAAGCCCGAAGGGTTCAAGGTTGATGACGCTATTCGAAAAGTACAGATTGATCAGCTAGTCACTCTCCGTTCAGAGCGTAATTCTCTGGCTGTTAATCAGGCTCTGAATGCTCTTGCAGACGCGGTAAGAAAGGGGGAAAATACCATGCCTTTTATTATTGCAGCTGTGGATGTCTATGCTACCCTTGGAGAAATTGCAGATGTTCTCAGGAAGGAATTTGGAGAATATTAATCTTTAGCAGACCCTGCTTTTTAATAACAATTTGGTAAATCCCATCCTTGATTTTTTTGTTATACTATATTCTGATATTGTGGTAGTGAAAATAGCTGGACTGAAATGAGTTTTTTGCCTTTGAAATAAAATGTGAATTATTTTGTTTATAAGTAAGAGTACTTATTTTCATAATAAAAATACCTCCAAAAATTAGTATATTCTGCTGTTTTTCAGAAAGTTATAACTTATTTTAAAAATTTGTTTTTAAATCCGATTTTTTTCCGAATATTCGATTCTCTAAATAGTTACCAACATTTCTTTCAGCATTAATTGGAAATCAGATAATTAGTAAAATTGTATGGAAAAAACTTGTACAGATATATGGAATAATTGCCTCCTGATCATCAAGGATAATATACCGGCCCAGAGTTTCAAGACTTGGTTTGAGCCGATAAAAGCCTTACGTCTGGACGGCAATGTTTTGACCATACAGGTGCCAAGTTTATTCTTTTATGAGTGGCTCGAAGAACATTATGTTGGCCTGCTCAGAAAAACAGTCAAGAAGCAATTGGGAGAAGAAGGTAGATTGGAATACAATATCGTTGTGGAAAAATCTTCAACCAATATTCCTTACACTACCAATATGCCATCAAATGGCAATGGGGCTGAAGGCAAAAATCAGTCTATGCCCATGCCTATTTCCTTGAACAAGGACATCAAAAATCCTTTCGTCATTCCTGGATTAAAAAAGTTACAGGTAGATCCTCAGTTAAATCAAAATTATACTTTTGAAAATTTTATTGAAGGAGACTGTAACCGTCTGGCACGCTCTGCAGGTTATGCTGTTTCCGGGAAACCCGGAGGCACTTCTTTCAATCCACTTATGATTTATGGGGGAGTAGGACTTGGAAAGACTCACCTTGCTCAGGCTATTGGCAATGAAATTAAACGAAATTTAACCGATAAACTGGTATTATACGTTTCATGCGAAAAGTTTACCCAACAGTTTGTAGATGCCTTGAAAAACAATAACATCAATGATTTTGTAAATTTTTATCAGGCAATGGATGTTCTCATCATGGATGACGTTCATAATTTTGCCGGTAAGGAAAAAACTCAAGACATTTTCTTTCATATATTTAATCATTTACATCAATCGGGCAAACAACTGATTATCACCTCAGATAAGGCTCCTAAAGATCTTTCAGGGCTTGAAGAGCGACTATTGTCTCGTTTCAAGTGGGGCTTGTCTGCCGATCTTCAGGTTCCTGATCTGGAAACCCGAATGGCTATCCTGAATAAAAAGATGTACTCCGACGGTATTGAACTTCCTTCAGAGGTGATTGAATATGTTGCTCATAATATCGATAATAACGTTCGTGAACTCGAAGGAGCAATGGTATCTTTATTGGCACAATCAACCTTGAATAAAAAGGAAATTGACCTGAATTTGGCCAAATCCATGCTCAAGAATTTTATCAAAAATTCAAGTAAAGAGATTTCGATGGAGTATATCCAGAAACTTGTATGTGAGTATTTTGAAGTTCCTATAGAAATGGTTAAATCCAAAACCAGGAAACGTGAAATTGTCCAGGCTCGTCAGATTTCGATGTATCTGGCAAAACTTCATACCAAAACTTCACTGAAATCAATCGGCGCTTTCTTTGGCGGTCGCGATCACTCTACCGTAATTTACGCTTGTCAAACAGTGGATGATCTTATTGATACGGATAAAAAATTTAAAGGATACGTTGCCGATATTCAGAAGAAGTTGAAAATGAGTTAAAGTATTACCCGTTTAATGCTTATTTCACTTATTTGATAAATCCTTCCATTAAACCGTCTTGATGGGATTTTTTTATTTTTAGCATCTTGTATCTTAAAGTTTTCCTTGCTTTTTTACACTTAAATCCTTTACTTGCCGTAAGTATTTACCTGTATCAATATTCCAGTGAAAGCAAACAGACCTAAATTTCCTGTAGCAATACTTCTTGCTGCCCTGCTGTTCAAGGCTTGTTCTAATACAGGATACTACGATTACTCTACCTGGGCTAATTATGGTGGAACTAAGGATGCCAATCGCTATTCCTCCATTGATCAGATTAATTCAGAAAATGTTTCTCAGTTAAAAGTAGCCTGGGTATTCAATACCGGGGATAAAGACACGGCGAACAATCGGAGTGAAATTCAATGTAATCCCATTGTGATTGGGGGGACTTTATATCTGACAAGTTCAAAAATGAAGCTTTTTGCTTTAGATCCGGCTACGGGAAAGCAAAAATGGGTTTTTGATCCCGCTAACAATTCAGAAGAGGAAATTGGGTTTGGAATAAACCGCGGATTGATGTATTGGGAAGATGAAAATGGCAAGGACAAACGGATTTTTTATGGGGTTGCCTCAAGACTTTATGCGGTCAATGCAATTGATGGGGGTCCGATAAATGATTTTGGAACTAATGGTTCGATTGAATTGAAGGAAGGATTGGATATACCCGAATCACAGGATGGTTCGCTGCTCCTTAAAACTCCAGGGGTAATTTTCAAAGATATGCTCATTCTGGGGATGAGTTTATCGGAAGATGCAGATGCTTTGCCTGGGCATATCAGAGCGTTTGATGTACGAACAGGAAAACGTAAATGGATCTTTCACACCATTCCTCAACCCGGTGAATTTGGCTACGATAGCTGGGAGGATAAGGATGCCTGGAAAAATATAGGCGGAGCCAATAACTGGACTGGCATGTCTCTCGACGAAGAACGGGGCATCGTTTACGTGCCAACCGGTACTGCTTCGCCCGACTTTTATGGGGGTATCCGAAAAGGATCCAATCTTTTTGCCAATAGCATTATTGCACTTGATGCATCTACCGGAAAGTATATCTGGCACTATCAGGTTGTTCACCATGATCTTTGGGATCGTGATCTTCCTGCAGCTCCTAACCTGGTTTCGGTAAATCATAAGGGGAAAAAAATATATGCCCTTGCGCAAATTACCAAACAAGGGTATGTCTATTTACTGGATCGCACCAATGGGAAACCTCTTTTTCCAATTCCTGAAGTTCCGGTTCCACAAGCAGCTCTTCCAGGAGAAAAACCATGGCCAACCCAGCCTATACCTACGCTTCCTGAATCATTTTCAAGACAAAAGTTTGGGCCTGAAGATGTTGGCAATCTCAGTGCTGAAGCACATAAGGAATTAATGGAGCGTTATGTTCAAATCAAAAACAGTGCGCAGTTTACTCCGCCAAGCAAAGAAGGAAACTGGATATTCCCTGATTTTGGCGGAGGTGGTGAATGGGGAGGCGCTGCTGTGGATATGGAAACACAGATTCTATATGTCAATAGTAATGAAGTTCCATCCACACAGATTATGCTTGATGCTCCACAAACAGATGGAACAGGTATCACATCCGGTCGGTCGGTTTACAATAAATACTGTATCAGCTGCCATGGACCTGACCTGAAAGGAAGTGGAACAGAATATCCTTCTTTGGAGAATTTGAATAAAAAATATACGGTGCAACAGGTTAGCGGAATCATTCGGCAGGGGCGAAATCGGATGCCTTCTTTTAACTATGTTACTGAAGGGGAACGGAATAGCCTGGTCGCTTATCTTAGCAAAACTGAAAATATTTCTAAAGGACAAAATACTGCGGTTATTCCTACAAAGAGTAAGAAAAGTCAGATTCCTTATATCATGAAAGGCTACGATCGTTTTGTTGATCAGGATGGTTATCCCGGAATCAAGCCACCCTGGGGAACCTTAAATGCGGTAGACCTGAACAGTGGTAAACTCTTGTGGAAAGTGCCATTAGGCGAATATTCGGAATTAATCAAAAGAGGATTTGGTGTCACCGGTTCACGAAATTATGGGGGTCCGGTAGTAACCAAGGGAGGACTGGTATTCATTGCAGCAACACCGGATGAAAAAATCAGAGCCTTCGATAAGCATTCAGGTAAAATGCTGTGGGAATCTAAATTGCCTGCAGCGGGCTTTGCGAGTCCGGCGACTTATATGATTAATAGAAAACAATTTTTAGTAATTGCCTGTGGCGGAGGGAAATTGGGCGTAAAATCGGGAGATAGTTATGTTGCCTTTGCTCTTCCTGATTAAGTTAACATGAACTCGACAAAATATTTTTAAAATCACTTACCTGCCTGCATGTAGGATAGAAAATAGTATCTTTTTGTTCAAACCTAAATTTTAGAGATTAGACACAATTGGCTTTGAAGCCTCGCTATAATCTTTTTTTCTTCAAAGCATCATTAGTTCAATCTATGTGATTAAATATAAATCTTTTGATGGTTAAAAATCGGAATCAGTTAAGCTACCCAGATATCGAAATATGCTCTTGCCGGAGGCTGATTATTTTTACCCGTTTTTGGAAAGCAGGGTTTACCGCTCTTGGCTTATTCCAGTCCCGTGTTCTGCCCTATTTTTTCGCCGAAAGTTGAATAGCTCACCTAACATTAAGAAATGCAAAAAAGATAGGTCTGCCACCCGGGTTTGCTTAACAGGGCCTGTAGTGCTATTACCAGACCGCCCCTCCCGATGAAAAACAGCAGCGGGTAAACTAAACCTTGCCGAAGGAAGTATCTTCCGGCAACGAATCATTTGAAATCAGGTAGCATTTTTTGCCGGAAATACTCCGGAGGAAAGGACTGCAGGAAGCGATAACACGCAGGTATTGCTTTCCAAAATCAAATCATGCGCCTCCGGAGCGGCTTGAGAACCATGATATGGGTATTTCTTTATCTTTCTCATATATCGAACTCAGGTTAAGTTATTAATCCGAGTTTTATGAGTGCATAGAAAATTCCACTAGTATGTAAGGCCTGGCCAAAGGCATTAGATAAGGCTAATTCCTTTAATCTTTTGAGACTGACGAGATCAATTTCAATTTCCTCACCCATATCCAGGTTTTGCTCGGCAACCCGTTTACCTCCTCTGGCAATAAAACAATATGTTTTATTTTTTGCTGTCGCCGGATTAGCATAGAGTTCAGAGAGGAATTCAACTTCTCCAAATATGTATCCGGTTTCCTCGAGTAATTCCCTTCTAAGCGCTTATTCAGGACGCTCTTTTTCCTCTATGCACCCACCCGGAAGTTCTAGAATTATCTCCTCAGCCGCATGACGATATTGCCGTAACAGAATAACCTTATTGTCTTCTGTGAGGGCAACCGCATTGACCCAATCAGGGTATTCCAGAACATAGTAATTAGGGATTAGTGTGCCACCGGGCATCCTGCAAGAATCTACTCGTAAAGTAGCCCATTTTTTTTGTATAATACATTTACTTGAGATTCTCTCCCAATTCAAATGGCTCATTAAATGGTATTTAGAAATTTTCCTCCGTAACTCTTTACACTTTCGGCTTTTTGCTATTTTTTACCAGCTGCCACTGGATCCTCCACCACCAAAGCTTCCACCGCCAAAGCCCCCGAAGCCACCGCCTCCACCGCCAAAACCACCACCTCCACCAGAAAATCCGCCAAAACCACCACTGCTGCCTCTGCCTAATTGAGAACCCATCAACAACCACCAAAAAGGACTTGCACTCCCACGACCGCCAATGACTTCACTTCCACCTCCACCTCCTTTTATAAGGGCGAGAAGAAAGACAAATACGATGATGACGATAAAAACGATATCAGCTCCACCCTTTCCCCCTTTTCTTTTAGGGCTATCATTTTTATATTCTCCTTTAGTGTAAGCAATAATGGCATCCGTACCCGCAGATAAACCTCCAAAATAATCACCCTGTTTAAAGTTAGGGGTAATCTCGTTGTTAATAATCCTCTTGGTAATTGCATCAGGCAAAGCACCCTCCACTCCATAACCCGTTTGAATGGTAACTTTTCTATCGCCCAGTGATACTAAAAGCAATACTCCATTATTATTTTTTGCTCCACCAATACCCCAGGTTTCTGCCAGTCGTACTGCATAATCAGCTATGTCGTAACCCTCAAGCGATTGGATGACAACTACAGCAACTTGAGTTGAAGTGGAATCGTCAAATGCGACTAATTTTTGCTCAAGCTGATTGATTTGATCAGAGGAAAGCGTTTGCGTATAGTCATTGACCAATCGATTTGGTCTTTCCGGGAATGTTTGCGCTCTCAGAACAAAACTAAATAAAGAAAGGGCAATAGTTGAGAATATAAGGTTGAGGTTCATCTGACGTTTACTTAAATTTTCGAAAACCATTATTTACCATCACCATAAGAGATCTCATTTGGCAATTCATTTACATCCCCATCCAGAAATAGGAAATAAGTTTGAAGTTGTTTGCCGGCCAGTTTTACTCCGGTAACAATACCGGATGCCAGGTCTCCATTTTTAAAATGCTTCAACATGGCCTCTTTGGTACTTTCCCAAAAATCATGGGGTACCATTCTGTTTATTCCCGCATCCCCAATAATGGCAAATTGATGGTCCTCCGTAGCTATATAAATCAAAACCCCATTTCTTTGAGCCGTCTTATCCATCCCAAGTTTATGAAAATAATTGGCAGCCCGATCTAAAACCGGTTCATTGCAAGTTTTCTCAACACAAATACGGATTTCTCCGGAAGTATAACGCTCCGCTACTTCAACTGCCTCACTAATTAGCTGTTGCTCTTTTTCACTAAAAATCGACATGCTCTTGGTTTAAATCGCCGGAAATAAATTCCGGCGATTGATTAAAATATTTTTGCTTGAAAAGCCTTAGAATTCAACCTTTGGCGCTTTGTTGGCACCGGCTTCAGCCTGGAAATACCCCTTAGCCTTAAATCCAAACATTCCTGCAGTGAGGTTATTCGGGAAGGTTCTTATTGTAGAATTGTATTCCTGGGTTACTGCATTGAATTTTTGACGCTCCACGGTAATGCGATTTTCAGTTCCTTCCAACTGAGCCTGAAGTTCAAGAAAGTTCTGGTTCGCTTTTAACTGTGGATAAGCCTCTACTGTGGCCATTAAACGACCCAGCGATTGACTTAAACCACCTTGAGCAGCCTGAAATTGGGCAATGGATTCAGGGGTTAATTTAGTTGGATCAACCGTAATAGAGGTTGCCTTAGCTCGAGCTTCAATAACCTGAGTCAAGGTTTCTTTTTCAAAATTTGCCGCACCTTTAACAGAAGATACCAGATTAGGAATAAGGTCAATCCTACGTTGGTACACATTCTCAACCTGAGCCCACTGAGAAGTAACCTGCTCGTCAAGCTTTACCATACTGTTGTATCCGCATGAGCTTAAGGAAAGTACTGCGAAAAATGCAAGGATATTAAATACTATTCGTTTCATAATTGATGTTTGCTTTTGCTGTAAACTATAAATTTAAACTATAGGATGCAAATTTCATACCTTTGTTACATATCCGGAATAATACCCGGCAATAAATATGATCAAAGAGATTGAATTAGTTCTTCCTCCGGAACTTTCAGCTGATGAACAGCATATCAAGAATTTAGCCTGTAAGTCGCTGAACATAAGTAGTAAGTATTCATTTTTCGTTCAAATTATAAAACGTTCGATCGATGCCCGAAGCCGAAAAGTTGTTTTCAGGCTCAAGGTTAAGGTATTTATCGATGAGCTTCCAAAACCTGAAATTTTTACCGTTAATTATCAAAATGTCAGCGACAAAAGGACGGTCTTGATCGTAGGGGCTGGTCCGGCAGGCTTATTTGCAGCCTTGCGATGCATTGAATTAGGTCTTAAACCGGTCATCTTGGAACGTGGTAAGGATGTAAAACTACGCAGGAGGGACCTTGCTTTAATCAACCGTGAGGGTTTGATTAATCCCGATTCAAACTATTGTTTTGGAGAGGGGGGAGCCGGAACCTATTCTGATGGTAAACTTTATACCCGATCGAACAAAAGGGGTGATGTTAACCTGGTTTTAAAGACATTTGTAGTGCATGGTGCAACAGAAGATATTTTAATCGATGCTCGTCCACATATCGGAACAAATAAACTACCCGGTATCATTATTTCCATGCGCGAAAGCATTTTAAATGCCGGTGGAGAGATCCATTTTGAATGCAGAATTACAGACCTCCTGATATCATCAAATAGATTGAAGGGGGTACAAGCGGGCGATAAAAATTTTGAAGGCGAATTCGTTATTTTGGCAACGGGCCATTCGGCAAGAGATATTTATCACCTTCTCGATAAACACCGGATACTAATGGAAGCCAAGCCCTTTGCATTGGGAGTAAGAATTGAGCATCCTCAGGAGATTATTGATCAGGCTCAGTATCATTGCAGCAATCGAGGACCTTATCTTCCGCCCTCTTATTACAGTCTGGTTGAACAGTTGGAAGGTCGCGGAGTATTTTCATTTTGCATGTGTCCGGGAGGAATTATAGCTCCTTGTTCTACCGATCAAAACGAGATTGTGGTCAATGGTTGGTCGCCCTCCAAACGCAATAATCCTCATGCCAATTCCGGAACTGTGGTCCAAATTAATCTGCAAGATATACCGGGCAGTACTCGCGATCCAATGAGCATGCTCAGGTTCCAGGCAGGGATAGAAAAGTTGGCTTTTCAGGCTGGTGGAGGCAACCTGCTCGCTCCGGCCCAAAGGATGCTTGATTTTGTCAATAACAGAATCTCTGACAATTTGCCTACTAATTCGTATATACCAGGCACCACAAGTGCGGATTTGAGATCAGTACTTCCGGAATTTATTTATAAGCGACTTCAAAAGGCCCTTCCACTATTTGGGAAGAAGATGAATGGATATTATACGAATGAAGCAATTCTGGTTGGTGTTGAATCACGAACATCCTCAGCAGTGAGGATTCCACGGGACAAGGAATCTCTACAGCACCCACAATTATCGGGTTTATTCCCTTGTGGAGAAGGTGCGGGTTATGCCGGCGGTATTGTATCTGCTGCAATCGATGGAATAAATTGTGCGGATGCGGTTTACAGGGCTATCAATTAATGTAAATTTTAGTTTTTTAAAAATTTTATTCATGATACTTTTTCCCTGTGCTGTCAATATTTTTAAGGTTTTGAACTTTACTATCCTGCCATTTTTAATGGAAGCTCCGTTTTTCGCTTGTATTCCTCTTACCTTAAGCACAGGCTGGTTCATGAACTTCATGGACATGCTTTTAAACCGAATTTATCCTGCCAAGGATAAAAATATCTTCAATCTTAGAAATGATGCGATATAAAATTGTTCTTACTAGTGATTAATATGAAAAAGAAAAAGACTCTCATACTTGGTGCAAGTACCAATCCTTCTCGTTATGCATATCTCGCCGCACACAGTCTTGTATCACACGGACACCCCATAATTAATGTAGGTTTAAGGGCAGGAGAACTTGCCGGGGTAGCGATTGAAAAACCCGAACTTATTCATACCGATTTGGATACCATTACACTATACTTGGGTCCGCAAAACCAACCGGAGTATTACGATTATATACTGGCATCTAAGCCTAAGCGCATAATTTTTAATCCCGGAACTGAAAACCCCGAACTGGAGGAACTTGCTGAGGCTCGAGGCATTGAATGGACAGAGGCTTGTACCTTGATTCTTCTTTCTACTGGGCAGTACTAGTAAGGAGGTAAATTTCTGTGCCCTAAGTAACATTTGGATTGGTAATTCGCATTTCTTTGGGAAAGTAATTGTTCAACCGGTTATCCAATATTTTAGCCCAGCCCATCGCATGATCTTCAAAGCACATTAATGCCCATCCCCGGATACCTGATTCAATCCGGAGTTCATCCCTTTTGAGGTAGCTAATGGATTCCTCGCGTGTTAAATTAAGCTTCGGCAACCCGCTATTGGTGATCAGGCTGATTGCCAATTCATGATTTGGAACCAGGTCTTTGCCCATGATCTTTCCGATCCTGATTCCTGATTTTTTCAAGTAGAGCTTCGATTGTAAATAGTACAGGTCCGCTTCTTGTCTTTCCGGTATCGCAAAATATTCATCACTCAGATTAATAATTTTGACATCCTCATCCGGTTTGAGCCATTTTTTGATCAGATCCTCGCTGGGGTGCTTAACTGCATTTTGTTTGGGTCTTTTGATGTGTGGGAAAGCAGTTATTTCATTTTTTCGGAAGGCTGCTATAAAAAATCCTTCTCCTTTCACTTGATGAGGATAAAACCGGTAGCCACAGCATTGATGCCGATCCGACATTGTTTCTAGGATACCCCATTCAGATTTTACAGGAATTCGAATGGGCGAAAAATTTAATTCTTCAGCCAACCAATCCGATATTTCTTCATTTTCCTCTTTAGAATAAGAGCAGGTAGAGTAGATTAATATACCGTTTTGTTTTAATGAGGGATAAACATCAGCCAGAATTCGTTTTTGCCGCTGACTACATAAATCGACCGCATTTTCCGACCATTCATTTATGGCTGAAGGATCTTTTCTAAACATTCCTGAGCCGGAGCAAGGTGCATCAACAACGATAACATCAAAATATCCTTCTAATCGGTTAAAGTCTTTAGGATCATTATTGCTGACATAGGTGTTTTCAGTCCCCCATTTACTCAGGTTATCACAAAGTACCGGTACACGGGATTTGATAATTTCATTGGCAAGCAATAAACTATTCTTATTCAATAAGGCATTAATTAG
>Ga0194133_10002063_pt1 | contig 32376 bp, 32 predicted proteins | sample TA2KigOf40mmetaG_FD_155448 | JGI IMG/M metagenome (GOLD analysis project Ga0194133, IMG submission 155448) | Freshwater microbial communities from Lake Tanganyika, Tanzania - TA2015055 Kigoma Offshore 40m | ecosystem: Environmental > Aquatic > Freshwater > Lake | place: Tanzania: Lake...
CAAAGATCACGGGCTTTTGGCCACCAATGCAGGCGGGGTCAACGTGCTGCGCTATGGCAATGCCCGTGATCTTTGTCTGGGGATCGAGGCGGTTTTACCGGATGGCAGCGTGCTGCGGGGTTTGAAGCGGCTGCGCAAGGACAACACCGGTTATGACCTGCGGCACCTTCTGATCGGGGCGGAGGGGACGCTGGGCATCATCACGGCCGCCGCCCTGCGGCTGTTTCCGCGCCCGGCGAGCGTGGCGACCGCGCTTCTGGCGGTGCCGTCGCCCGAAGGGGCGCTCCATCTTCTGGCCATGGCCGAGGCGCGGGCGTCCGGCATGATTTCCGCCTTTGAGCTGATTCATCGGCAGGGGCCAGAGTTTCTGGCCGAATACATGCCCGAGGTTGCGGTGCCCTTGTCGCCGGTGCCTGAGTGGATGGTGCTGGTCGAGCTTGGCCTTCCGGCCGGCTTCGAGCGGGCCGAGGCGCTGATGGCGGGGCTGCTGGACGAGGCGATGGCAGCGGGTCTGGTGGGCGACGGTGTGGTCGCACAATCGGCAGCGCAGGCGGCGGGGTTGTGGAAGATCCGCGAAAGCCTGCCCCTGGCCAACCGCAAGGTGGGGGCGGTCTCGAACCATGACATCTCGTTGCCCCTGTCCGAAGTGCCCCGTTTCATTCCGCGCGCCGCGCAGGCACTGGCGGGATTGGGCGATTTCCGCATTAACTGTTTCGGCCATCTGGGCGATGGCAACCTGCATTACAACGTCTTTCCGGCGCGGGGTCGCACGCGACAGGATGATCTTGCGCTCCGCGGTTCGATCAAGGCCGCGATCCATGATCTGGTGCATGAGATGAGCGGATCGGTTTCGGCTGAACATGGGATCGGGCGACTGAAGGTGGATGATCTTGGCCGCTATGGTGATCCGGCCAAGCTTGCTGCGATGCGCGCCATCAAGGCAGCGCTTGACCCGGCCGGGATCATGAACCCGGGCGCGGTGCTGGGATAAGGATCGGCCCCGCCGGTTGGGGACCGACGGGGCCTTGGGGTGTGGTTGGGTACGTGATTTGCAAGCAGCACCCTGTCCACAAGGGTGGACATCCCGAGACTTAGGTCGATTCGCTGAAGATTGTGTTAACGCTGTTCGGCCGCCGTTGAGGCTACCCAATCCGCTATGGCGTCGGGGTCGGGGGGTAGGGCCTTGGCCAGCCCCTCACAAAAGGCCAACAGATCGGGCAGGTTCAGGGCGTTGACGCCAACCAGAACCGCCATGTTGCGGGCCAGCGCCTCGGCGATCAGGGGAACATAGCCGCGGCCCTGCGCCTCAAGCTTGCCGAACTTGTTGACGATCAGCACCTCGGCCCCGGCCATGCGGGCCTCGACCGCGACCACCGCCTCTTCCAGCGCGCCGCCATCCAGACGGCAGCCCCGCGCCGCCTCGCCCCGGTCCTGATTGATGCGGAACACCGGGCCATCGGGCAAGACGGCCAGCTCCATGTCGCACAGCGTCCGGCCTGCGCGCGGCACATCGGTTTGCACCGTCCCGGCCAGCCGCAGCCCCGAACGGCGCAGGCGGTCAACGGCGCTGGCGATCAGGGCATCCGTCGCGCCGCGACCGGGCAGTGAGACATAGGCGATCGGCATGGGGTGTCCGTTGCAGGCTTTGGCGCAGTTATGCCGGGTTTCGGCGCACCCGCAAGGTCATAGTGCCACGCGGCAATGGGTGGGCGCGCGAAACTCCCAGCCGCGAAACTCGGGCGGGTCATCGGCAAAGGCGAGATGCGGGAAACCGTCCAGAAGGACGCGCATGGCCACCTCGATCTGGGCCTTGGCAAACCACTTGCCCGCGCAGAAATGCGCGCCCTGGCCAAAGGACATATGCGCCTTTTGCGGGCGGAAGATGTCGAAGGCGTCGGCATTGTCCCAGCGCGTCTCGTCGCGGTTGGCGGAAGCAAAGATGCACGAAACCGGCGTGCCTTCCGGCACCTTTACCCCGTTCACCTGCGTGTCGCGGGTTGCGGTGCGCATCATGGTGCCGATGGGCGCGATCCAGCGCAGCGCCTCGTCAATCGCTTGCGGCAAGAGGGCGTCGAGATCGGCGCGCAGCGCGGTGAACTGGGCGGGGTTCTGCATCAGGCCGACCAGCAGGTTCGCCGCCCCATGCCCCGGCTCTTGCATACCCCCCAGCAGCGTGACCTTGACCGAGGGCAGGATCATCTCGGCCGACCGAACCTGTCCCGGTTCCATCCCGGAGTGAAGCATGTGCGACAAGGGGGAATGGTCCGGGGTCTTGGCCAAGCGCTCAAGAAGCGGCAGGGCGACATGTTCGATCTCGGCCACCACCTCTTGGCAGATCGCATCGCGCGCAGGGTAGCGTTCAAAGTTGATGGCCCCCTGGCTCAGCCCGTGAAACCAGCGCCGCAGGGTCGGGGTGTCCACCTCCATGAACCCGAAAGACCGCGCAAGGGCCAGGGCCGAGATTGGCTCGAAATACTCGGTCAAAAGGTCATTCGAGCCTGAGGCGCGAAAGGCGGCAAGCTGGGCCTCGGCAATCGGGCGCACAAGGCTGTCGATATACTCGGCCACGCGGCGGGGCCGGTAATGCGGCTCGATCCCGCCGCGCAAGGCGGCATGGGTCTCGCCTTCGCAGGTCAGCACATTCGGGCGGCCAAAGGCGGCATTGACCGGGGCCTCGTCCGAGACGGCGGTGAAGTCAGGGTGGCGGGCGATCTGTTCGATATCGCTCCAGCGGGTGGCGAACCAGCAATTGGCTGCGGGCACCGGTGCAATGGGATCAGCGGCGCGCAGGCGCGCATAATGCGGGAAGGGATCGGTATCCAGATCTTCGATCGTGATGGTTTCCGAATAGCGCATGGCCCCCTCCGCTTTGCGATATTACTTCACAGGTGAAAAAATCTGGCAAGGGGCTTGGCAGGGGGGCTGGGCGGGGGGCTTTGCAGGGGGCTTTGCAGGGGACCTTCGTGGGCCGTCAGCCGTGCTGGGGGGCCTTGCCCGAAACGGCGCGATAGGGCCGGGTGGTGTCGCGCAGGCTGACTTCCAGCGCCTCGACATCAAGTTCAATCGCCCCATCACCGGCAAGGGTCAGCGTCAGGCGGCCGGGGCCCTCGGCGGGGCCTGCATAGGCCAGCCCCAAAAGCGACAGGATGGTGTCCTTCTGTCCCCGATCAATGCCTGCGCTGCGCACCGCCGTGACAGTCTCGACCGTCAACAGCGCCTGCACCCGCTCATAGGGGCGGCGTTCGCGTTCTGCCGCCTCGCGGTCCTCCCAGCGAAAGCGGTTCAACAGCATCGCAAAGCGGCGGCGCGGTCGGGCATAGGTCATCTCCGTGATCGGAAACACTGCATCCTGCACAAGGGCCGCCAGCACCGGCAGATCCTCGGGCACCATGGCGATCAGGCGCAGCGGGGCTTCGTCGCAATCTTCGAACCGCGCATCGGTCATCCGGCGATCCGCTCGATCTGCGCGCCACAGGCACGCAGCTTTTCCTCGACCCGCTCATAGCCGCGATCGAGGTGATAGACGCGGCTGACCACGGTTTCCCCCTCGGCGGCCAAAGCGGCAAGGATCAGCGAGACCGAGGCGCGCAGATCGGTCGCCATCACCCGCGCGCCTTTCAGCCGCTTGACGCCCGTCACAGTGGCCGTGCCACCGTGAACGTCAATCCGCGCACCCATGCGCATCAGTTCGGGCGCATGCATGAAGCGGTTTTCAAAGATCTTTTCTTCCAGCACCGAAACCCCGTCGGCGGTGCACAGAAGCGCCATCATCTGCGCCTGAAGATCGGTGGGAAAGCCGGGGAAGGGTTCGGTGACGACATCCACCGCGCGCACCCGGTCGCTGCGCCGCTTGACCTTCAGGCCGCGTAGGGTTTCGGTCACCTCAATGCCGGCTGCGTCCAGTTTCTCGGCAAAGGCGCCAACCAGATCCAGCCGACCGCCCAGGCATTCCACCTCACCCCCGGCAATGGCGGGCACCAGCATGTAGGTTCCCAACTCGATCCGGTCGGTCACGACAGGATGGGTCGCACCATGCAGGCGATCCACGCCTTGGATGGTGATGGTCGACGTGCCCTCGCCGTCAATCTCGGCCCCCATCTTGCGCAGGCATTGCGCCAGATCGACAATCTCGGGCTCGCGCGCGGCGTTTTTCAGTACCGTTGTGCCCTTGGCCAGGGTCGCCGCCATAAGCGCGTTTTCAGTGGCCCCGACCGAGACAAAGGGAAACTCCACCACCGCGCCCTGCAACCGACCGCCGGGGGCCTTGGCGTGGACATAGCCCTCGCGCAGGTCAAGGTCCGCGCCCATTGCTTCAAGTGCCTTTAGATGCAGGTCCACCGGGCGTGCGCCAATAGCGCAGCCGCCGGGAAGCGACACCACCGCATGGCCATCGCGCGCCAGCATCGGGCCGAGCACCAGGATCGAGGCGCGCATCTTGCGCACGATGTCATAATCGGCGGTGTGGTTGGTGATGGCATGGCTGGACATGGCCAGCACCTGCCCGTCCTGCAAGGACGCCACCTCGGCCCCCAGACTGCCCAGAAGCTGGGTCATCGTGCGGATGTCCGACAGGCGCGGCGCGTTGGTCAGCGTCAGCGGCTCATCGCTCAGCAGGGTCGCGGGCATCAGGGTCAGGCAGGCATTCTTTGCCCCGGCAATCGGGATCACCCCGTTCAGCGCGCCATTGCCCTTGACCAGAATCGAATCCATCTACTCGTCCTCTTTATCATTCTGCGACTGCACCTTGGCCCGCGTTTTCGCCTGAACCTTGCGACGGGTCATATTGGCCTTGAGCGCGGCTTTCAACCGGTCTTCGCGGCTTTGGGGCCGCGCGGTGCCGGGTTTTGACGTTGAGGATTTGTCGGGGTCGTCCTGCATGGCCCTCTCCATACCTCAGGGCGGAAAAACCGTCCAGAAGGGATGCGAAAAGCCTCTTGCGCCCCCCCGAAATTGCGTCTAATCACCCGCCACGCCCGGTAGGTCAGCCCGCCGACGCGCCCCGGCGCTGCAGTAGCTCAGTGGTAGAGCACTCCCTTGGTAAGGGAGAGGTCGAGAGTTCAATCCTCTCTTGCAGCACCATCCTTCCCCCAGTTTGCCGCCTGCCCCTTGCGCCTTTTAGCCCCGGCGCACGGTCTCGATCATCAGCGCCACGTTGTCGGGGTTGGCATCCGGGGTGATGCCGTGGCCAAGGTTGAAGATATGCGGGCCGCCCCTGAAGGCATCCACAACGCGGCGGGTGGCATCGATCAGGGCTTGGCCGCCGGTGACCATGTGTTCCGGTGCCAGGTTGCCCTGCACGCAGCCCGAGACCTGCACATGTTCAGCCGCCCATTCGGGCGACACCGAATTGTCCAGCGCCACGCAATCGGCCCCAGTGGCCTTGGCAAAGCCCACATAGCCCGCCCCCGCCTCACGCGGGAAGGCGATCACCGGCAGGCCGGGGTGGCGAGATTTGAGTTCCGCGATGATCCGCGCAGCGGGTTTCACGGCAAAATCGGTGAAATCCTGCCCCTTCAAGGACCCGGCCCATGAATCAAACAGCTTCATCACCTCGGCCCCGGCCTTCACCTGCTCGGACAGATAGTCGATCGTCGCCTCGGTGATCACGTCGATCAGCGCCGCGAAGGTTGCCCGATCCGTGGCCTTCAGGGCATGGGCCGGGCCTTGGTCGCGGGTCCCGCGCCCGGCGATCATATAGGTCGCCACGGTCCAGGGCGCGCCGGCAAAGCCGATCAGCGCGGTCTCTTTGGGCAATTCGCGGGCCAGAATCCGCACGGTTTCATAGATGGGCGTGAGGGTGTCGTGGATCGCGTCCTTGGGTTTCAGCGCGCGGACCCCGGCCATGTCGGTGATGGTCGACAGCCGCGGGCCTTCTCCGGTTTCAAACCAGAGATCGGCGCCAAGGGCCTGCGGCAAAAGAAGGATATCGGCAAAAAGGATCGCCGCATCGAACCCATAGCGGCGGATCGGCTGCAAGGTGACCTCGGCGGCAAGGTCGGCGTTGTAGCACAAGGACAGGAAGTCCCCCGCCTCAGCCCGCGTTGCCCGATATTCCGGCAAATACCGCCCCGCCTGCCGCATCATCCAGATCGGCGGGGTCGGCAGGGTTTCCCCGGTAAGGGCGCGCAAGAGAAGTTTCGTCATGGGCATTCTTTCATAGGGCCGGACATCGGGGCCGGGGCAATTGTGGCAAGGAAATCAAGAATCAAGGGCGCCACGCTGTGCGGGGCCTCTTCGTGCAGAAGGTGGCCGTAACCCGCAACATCCTGCCAACGGGCATGGGGCATGCGGGCAGCGGCCTGCGCCGATTTCGCTGGGGGCACCGCCTGGTCGTTCGCGGCGGTGATCAGCAGGCAAGAGGTGGTCTGCTGGGGCAAGCGGGCCAAGAGACCGTCCAGCGACCATTGCGCCATCATCGCCAAGGTGGCATCGACGTGATTTGGCATGCGCAAGAGCCGCAGATAAAGCGCCTGGCCGGTGGCGTCGATGGTCGAGCCGGTCGATGCCAGAAGCGAGGCCACCTTGGCTGGGTTGCCCGCAAGGCGGCTGAAGATCTGCGCCACGAAGGGGGCGGCGGCCAAAAATTTGGCCATGACCGGAAAAAGCCAACCCGCCACGCCCTCGAACTGGCCAAGGGCGGCGTTCAGCCCGATCACAGCGGGGGCCGGGGCGATCTCGGTCAGGCGCAGCGCAATGGCGGCCCCGGCCGAATGGCCGATATAGGCCAGAGGTTGCCAGCCTTCCTGGGCGATCAGCCTGGCCAGATCCTCGGCCATGGCATCCAGCCCGCAGCGGTGCCGGGCGCCCAGCCGGGTAAAGCCCTGACCGGGAAGGTCCACGATCACCAGGTGATAGTGACCCAACAGTAAAGGCACCAACCCCCGCCAGCTATGGCTGGCCCCGCCCGCGCCATGGATCAGCAAAATCGTAGATCCCTCTCCCATTTGCTGCACATGCCACAGATGCGGCGCGCAAGCGATCTGGCGCGAGGCGGCGCGGTTTGGCCAATCGGCGGGGATCATTGGGGGGATCGCTCGGGGGATCACAGGGGGGATTTCGGGTGCCTGCATCAGCCCTCCAGTGCCGCGCCCAACACCGCAGAAAGCCTATGGGCATCGGCGCGGGGCAGGGGCAGATAGGGCGCATCCAGCCGCGCGGCCAGATCGCGCAGCGCGTTTTGCGGCCGGGTGGCAATGTCGATCACAAGGGTCGGCACATGGGTGTTGCGCAAGGCCAGCGCCAGACGCTGGCTGTCGCTTTCGGCTGCGACCCGATCGGCCTTGCCATCCAGCGCGATATTGCCGCGCCCGTCGGTCAGAAGCGCAATCGTCGGTGTCATGCCGCGCGCGCGGGTTTGCAGCGCGGTCAAAAGCGCCAGTTGCAGCCCGGCCGCCAAAGGCGTGCCGCCGCCGCCCGGCAATCCTGCAAGCTGCCGCTTGGTTTGCACCAAGGACCGGGTGGGCGGCAAGAGAAGCTCTGCCGATTGGCCGCGAAAGGCAATCAGCGCCACATGGTCGCGCCGGGCATAGGCTTGGGCCAGAAGCAGTTCCACCGCGCCCTTGGCCTCGGCCAGACGGGCCAGTGCCGAGGACCCCGAGGCGTCAACGGTAAAGATCAGAACCCGGTCCGAGGTCTCGACATAGCGTTTCAGCCGCAGGTCGGATTGGCGGATGTGCAGGCCCGGCTTGTCGACAAGGGCCGTCTTGCGGCGCAAGGGTTGCCAAGGGGCGGCCGCGCGCAGGGTGGCAACAAGGTCGATCCGTTTGCCGCTGCCCGGCGCGCCGGGGCGCGGGGGAAGGGGGCGGCCGCGGTGGTTTCCTTTGCGGGCATCACCGGAACCGCCGCTGCCTTTTGCGGCACGCGTGGCACGGGCCACGGCCAGTCGGGCCAGAAGGTCGGGCGGCAGCGCGGCGCGAATGGCATCCAGCAGCAGCTCATCAGGGATGGTGTCGGGTGATTGGCGGCTTTGGGGGTCAGCACTGTCGGGCTGTTCGGGTTGGGGCGGCGGTGGCGGCGGGGTGTTTTCAGGTTCAGCGGTGTCGGGCAGGCTGCCGCGATGGGCCACCGTCAGTTCGGCGGCATGGCGCAGCGTGTCGTCGCTGACGGTCGCCTCACCGCGCCATGCCGCCAGGGCGCGGGCGGTGGCCAGCGTCAGCAAGGGCGCGCGCAGGCTGGCGATACCCATGGCGGCGGCAAGGCGGGTCATGGTTTCAGCCGCCTTTGGGGCAAAGGTCACATCGGCCAGCCTTGCGCGGGCCTGTGCCAGCGTGGCGAGATCGACCCCAAGCGGGGGGGCGTCGGCGGCAGGGATGCCGTCAAGGTCAAGAAATAGCGCCAAACGGTCGACGAGGGCGGGAGGCAGCGCCTCATCGGGTTCGGCGCCTTCATCCAGGGCGATCAGGCAAAAGCCGGGGTCATCCAGAACCCGGGCCAGCCTTGCGGCCAGACCAGCCGGGCAGCGTTCTGCCATGGTCAGGATCAAGGCCGCAGGTTCAGCCAGAATACCAGCCGCGCGCACCAGATGCCCCTCGGCCAAGGTGGCCGATAGGTCGACCCCGCCATAAAGGGTCGCATCATCGACGCCGGGATGCAGCCGCCTTTGGGGCAAGGGCAGCGCCGACAAGGCCTGCACCACCCGGTCGCGCAATGGGCCAGCGCGGGCGCGCAGCCAAAGCCCGCGCAGACCCGCCGGGTCCACCGCCAGCGCCGTGACCGCAGCCTGAGCCCGGTCCCAAGGCGAGAGGGGATCGGTCACGGCAGGGTTTCGGCCAGGATGCGCGCAACACGCGCGCCGGACCCCACCTCGTCCAACGGATCGCGGCGCAAACGGTGTGACAGCGCACTGGTCGCCACGGCTTTCAGATGTTGGCGGCTCACCTTATCGGCGCCCTCAAAGGCGGCCTGCGCGCGGGCGGCACGCAGAAGCGTCAGTTCGCCGCGCAAGCCGTCCGATCCCAAGGCAATGCACAAGGCGGCGCAATCATGCAGCACCGCGCCGGGCGTGGAAAGATTGGGCAGCGCGCCGCGGGCGGCCAGAATGACCTTGCGCAAGGCGCTGTCCTTGGCGCGCCATTTCTTCATGAAAGCGGCGTTGTCGTTTTCATAGGCATCGCGGCGGCGCATCACCTCGACCCGGGTTTCAATGTCGCGCGGGCTTGTCACCTCGACCGAAAGGCCAAAGCGGTCAAGGAGTTGGGGGCGCAACTCGCCCTCTTCGGGGTTGCCCGAGCCCACCAGCACAAAGCGCGCGGGATGACGGATAGACAGGCCCTCGCGTTCAACCACGTTTTCGCCGGACTGCGCGACGTCCAGCAGTAGATCGACGATGTGATCTTCCAGAAGATTGACCTCGTCGATGTAAAGATAACCCCGGTTGGCGCGGGCCAGCAGGCCGGGTTCAAAGGCCTTTTCGCCGCGCGTCAGGGCACGTTCGATGTCCAAGGCGCCGACGACACGATCTTCGGTCGCGCCCAAGGGCAGGTCGATCACCGGGGTGGGGCGTTTGGTGATGCGGCCTGTGACGGCACCCGCCCAGGCGGGCACATCTTCCACCCGCGCCGAGTTGACCGGGCAGCCTTCGACCGCCGAAATCTCGGGCAGCAGGGCGGCCAGCGCGCGCACGGCGGTGGATTTGCCGGTGCCACGGTCACCGAAAACCAAAACCCCGCCGATACCGGGGTCGATCGCGGTCAGCACCATGGCCTGTTTCATGGCCTCTTGGCCGACGATGGCCGAGAAGGGGAACGGTTGGCTCATGCAGCGTCCTTCATATCCAGCGGGCGCACGCCGCCCCAGGTTCCCCATTCGTCGATCAGACGAAAGCGGGCGTAAAGCTCTTCCTTGAACCAGCCCTCACGGCGCACGGCGGCAATGGCGCGGCCATGCGGGCCGTCACCACGGGCAAAATGCGCCATCGTGGCGGTGTCGGGCCAGATCGAAAAGGTCACCTGATGCAAAAGCGGCACTTCGCCAATGCCGATCTTGAACATCACATTCGGGTCCTGACCGATCACGGCGGAAATGTCGGGTACGCGCCGCCAGAAACGCAGGAAGGTCGAGGCGCGCATGGTTGCGCGGGTCAGCGCCACGACCGGCCCTTCGGGCGCAGGGTCGGGGCTGGGCGTAAAGGGTGCGACCCCCGACCATTCCCCGCGAGCCGAGGTCGGGCGCAAGAGGATATGCCAGCTTTCGGCGGCATGGCGCGCCCAGCGGCGATAGACCGACGCCGTGGACAGGTTGCGCCGCGCGGTCGCCTCATCGGGCCAGGTGGCCAGAATGGCCCAGACGGCGGTATTGGGGCGCGGTGTGAACCCCTCACCGGTTCCGGATCCGCAAAGCTTCCAGAACCCGACGTCCGGCATCCGCCAGAACGACAGCCGCGCCGCCCCCATTTGCCCCAGCACCCAAAGGCGCGCGGTCAGCGAGGGAAAACGGAACAGCGAGAGGGAAACGGTGTTGATGGCGCTACTCCGGCAGGTGTCACATTATTCTGACAGTTTCTTGCGGCGCTGGAAAGCAAAAACGCCATTTTTCCGTTGATCTAGCTATGTGTTGTAAATTGAAATGGACAGTATATCCTAGGCGCATGCAAGTCAGGATCGACTCCTCTTCCGCCGCTGCGCCCGTCCCTTCGGGTGCGCGTGCTGTTGTCATTGGTGCCGGGCTGGGTGGCCTTGCGGCCGCCATGCGCCTTGGGGCCAAGGGCTATGAGGTGACGGTGATCGACCGGCTGGACATGCCCGGCGGGCGGGGCAGTTCGATTTCCCAAGGCGGCCACCGCTTTGATCTGGGGCCGACCATCGTCACCGTGCCGCAGGGCCTGCGTGAGCTTTGGGCCGCCTGTGGGCGCGATTTTGATCGCGATGTCGATCTGCGGGCACTGGACCCGTTTTATGAAATCCGCTGGGAAGATGGCAGCACCTTTACCGCCCGCCAATCCACCCAGGCGATGCGGGCCGAAGTGGCGCGCCTGTCGCCCGGTGATCTGACGGGCTATGACAAGTTTCTGGCCGACAGCGAGCGTCGCTATTGGTTCGGCTTCGAAGACCTTGGCCGTCGGTCGATGCACAAGCTGGCCGATCTTATCAAGGTTCTGCCGACCTTTGCCCTGCTGCGGGCCGACAAGTCGGTCTATGCCCATGCCGCCAGCCGCGTGAAGGACGAGCGTCTGCGCTTTGCGCTGTCGTTCCATCCACTGTTCATTGGCGGTGACCCGTTCCATGTGACGTCGATGTATATCCTTGTCAGCCATCTCGAAAAGGAATTCGGCGTTCACTACGCCATGGGCGGGGTAGGGGCGATCGCACTCGCCATGGCGGGGGTGATTGCCTCGCAGGGCGGCCGCCTGCATCTGAATGCCGAGGTGGATGAGATCCTCTTGGACCAGGGGCGCGCCACGGGGGTGCGGCTGGCGGATGGTCAGGTTCTGGCAGCCGATGTCGTGGTGTCCAATGCTGATGCGGGCCACACTTATGGCCGGCTTTTGCGCAACCATCCGCGCAAGCGCTGGCATCCGGCGAAGCTGGCGCGCAAGCGGTGGTCGATGGGCCTGTTCGTCTGGTATTTCGGCACCAAGGGCACACGGTTGAAATGGCCCGATGTGGGCCATCACACCATTGTCGTCGGCCCGCGCTACAAGGACCACATCCGCGACATCTTCATCCGTGGCCGCCTGGCCGATGATATGAGCCTGTATGTCCACCGCCCCTCGGTCACCGACCCCACGGCGGCCCCTTTGGGCGCCGACACCTTCTACGCCCTGTCGCCCGTGCCACATCTGGGCTTTGACAACGGGGTGGATTGGGCGACCGAGGCCGAGCCTTATCGCCAGAAGATGCAGAAGATGTTGGAAGAGCGGCTCTTGCCCAGCCTTGGTGACCATCTGACGGAACAATTGGTGTTCACGCCAAACAGTTTCGAGACGCGGTATCTGTCGCCCTATGGCAGCGGTTTTTCCATTGAACCCCGCATCCTGCAATCGGCCTGGTTCCGCCCCCATAACGTCTCGGAAGAGGCAAAGGGCCTTTATCTGGTGGGTGCGGGCACGCATCCCGGCGCGGGGCTGCCCGGCGTGATTGCCAGCGCCGAGGTATTGGGGACACTCGTGCCCGATGCGCCCGCGCGCCCCGTCGTCCGGATGGCTGCCGAATGATTGCGCCGGCCGATATGGCGCATTGCCGCGAGGCCATTCGCACGGGGTCATTGTCCTTCCATGCCGCCTCGCGCCTGTTGCCCGCGCGGGTGCGCGATCCGGCCCTGGCGCTTTATGCCTTTTGCCGTCTGGCCGACGATGCGGTGGATGACAGCGACGACAAGGCCCCGGCGGTCCTCGCCTTGCGTGACCGGCTGGATCTGGTGTTCGAGGGCCGCCCGCGCAATGCGCCCGCCGACCGCGCCTTTGCCGCCGTGGTCGAAGATTTCGATATGCCGCGCGCCCTGCCCGATGCCTTGTTGGAGGGGCTTGCCTGGGACGCATCGGGGCGGCGCTATGCCACCCTTTCAGAGCTCTTCGCCTATTGCGCCCGCGTGGCCAGCGCCGTCGGCGCGATGATGTGCGTCCTGATGCGGGTGCGCGACCCTGACGCGCTGGCGCGGGCCTGCGATCTGGGGCTGGCGATGCAATTGACCAATATCGCCCGCGATATTGGCGAGGATGCTCGCGCGGGGCGGGTCTATCTGCCGCTGGATTGGCTGGACGAGGTGGGGATCAGTGTGGACGCCCTGTTTGCCAACCCGCAGCCCGATCCGCGCCTTCAGGCGCTGGCGCGGCGGCTTTTGGCGCAGGCGGCGGTGTTCTACACCCGATCCGAAGCCGGCGTTCCCGCCTTGCCCCTGACGTGCCGCCCCGGAATTTACGCCGCGCGCCATGTCTATGACGGCATTGGCGGAGCCTTGGCGCGGCTGGGCCATGACAGCGTGACCTATCGCGCCCGCACGACGGGGCGGCAAAAGCTCGGCTGGCTTGGCCTGTCGGTGGTGCGCAGCGGCCTGTCGGTGGTCTTGCCGCAACCTGCGGTGTTGCATGCCCCAGCCCAGCCTGAGGTGGCCTTTCTGGTTGAAGCCGCCGCCCGGCGCAGCAGACCCTATAGCCGGTCCGAGGCGCTTTTTGCGGTCTTCGCCCAGCTGGAAGCCAAGGATCGTGCCGATCGGCCATTGAAGAGCGCCCGCGCCTGACTTACCTAACATAGGGTAACCGGAAGGGGTGATGCGATGGACTGGGGCCTGTTTCTGACCTTTCTGGCCGCCTGTGGCGGTGCAGCCGCCACCGGTGCCATGTTCCAGCCCGGCCCATGGTATGACGCCCTGCAAAAGCCTGCCTGGACCCCGCCGAACTGGCTTTTCCCGGTGGCATGGACCACGCTTTATCTTCTGATGTCGCTGTCGGCGATGCGGGTGGCGCAGCTGCCGGATGCGGGGCAGGCGCTGGCCTTCTGGGCGCTGCAGATTGCCTTCAACACCCTGTGGACGCCGGTCTTCTTCGGCCTGCGACGGATGCGGGCGGCGATGGTTGTCATGGTTCTTTTGTGGCTGTCGGTCGCGGCGACCACGGTCTCCTTCTGGCAGGTGGACTGGGTCGCGGGGCTGATGTTCCTGCCCTATCTGGCTTGGGTCACCGTCGCTGGCGCGCTGAATTTCAGTGTCTGGCGGCTGAACCCCGGCTATTCCACCTGATCGAACCGCCAGCCGGCGCGGCGCGGCACCCGGCAGGCCAGCATCCCCTTGACGATGGGCGAGCGGAACCGGCGCAGGTCAAGCGCCTCGTGCACTCCTCTGACCACCTCGCCGTTGATCGTGGTTTCCACCACCGACCGGCTGTAGAACGGCGCATCCAGCATCGCCATGGTCTGGCGTGGCCGCGCGCCTGCATCGCAGCGCGTGTCCCGTGCCACGCCCCAATTGGTGCGTGCAAGGCGGGTCAGCGGCGGCGGCGTGATCTCGACCGCCTCGCCGCTGGCGCTGATCTCAAGACCCAGTTCCAATGCTGTGCCATCGGCACGCAGACCATCGTAAAAGCAGGAGGTTCCGCCATGGGCACGCGGGTAGCGCCCCCAGGTCCAGCGCTTGAAATCCGCCTCCAGCGCGGCGGTGCCGAAATTCGCGTCGAAATAGCCATGGCCTGCCCAGCGGTGGCCTTGCGTCAGATCCACCTCGATCCGGGCCGAGGGGGCAAATGGGCGCCAGATGTGGCTGGCATTTGGGGTAAGCATCGCCTCGACACTGGTCACCGCGCTGGGTGTCAGGCGGATCTGCCCACGCACCCGGCTGATGAGGGGGGGCGAAGAAATCTCATCAATATCAATGATAAGCGCGCCATTTTGCCAGGACATCCGGCTTGGCCCGACTTGCAGCGCATCACGGCTTTGGCGCAGGGCGCTGCGTCCGCGGTCGGTCATGGTGAACCGCCCGCCCGGGCCATAGGTGACCACATTGATGCAGGAATGGTTGGCCGGATCGCGCCGCCCCGACCAGGCATACCACGGCGAAAACACCGAGCCGATGAAGCCGATCACCGAGACGGCGCGCGTCCCGTCGTCCGAGACGCCATCGACATACCACCAGGCATAGCCATCTGGCGCGACTTCGACGCGGAAGTCAGGTCGGTCAAGATCGCCTCGGCCGCATGCTTGCCGGACAATGCTGCCATCGGCACCCCCGCGCCCGGATGCGCGCCGCCCCCCGCCAGATACAGGCCCGGAAGCTTCGTCCGCGCCCCCGGTCTTTGAAAGCTGGCCAGCGTTCCATGCGGGCTGCGCCCATAGATCGCCCCCTGTGAGCCCGGATGCAGGGCTGCAAAGCCCGCCGGTGTTGTCAGCGCCGCGTCCGGCGGCATCTGGTCGAAGGTCAGCCCAAAGCGGGCCAGTTGCGGGAAGGTCCGGGCGCGACATTGGGCAATCTCTCCGCTGGGTTCGCCCGACTTCGCAGGCGCGTTCATGATGATTTCAAAGCGTTCCGGCCCGCTGGGCCTGCCCCTCTGGCGGTCCTCGGCGCAGATGTAAAGCGTGGCCTCCTCAGGCATTTGCCCGCGGGCGATGGGGCCGAATTCGCGGGCAGGGTCTGAGGCGAAGAACACGTTGTGATGGATCAGATCGGCCCCCGAAGGCGTGGCGGCAAAAGCCCAGACCCAGGCTGACAGGCTGCGCGGATGGGCGGCCGAGGGCGGCAGCGCCTGTTGCGGCCCATTGCCCAAAAGCCCGGCCAAAAGCCCGGCCGGATCGCCGTTGAACACCACCGCATCGCATTTCAACGTCCGGCCATCTGACAAGATCACTCCGCTGACCCGGCCCGACTGCCGTTCGATCCGCCGCACGCTGCGGCCGTATTCAAGGCTGACCCCCTGCCGTTCGGCCAAGGCCCCAAGGGCGGCGGCAAGCCGGTGCATGCCGCCTTCGACCGCCCAGACACCGCGCGCCTCGGCCTGCCAGATCAGTGCCAGAACGGCAGGCGACAGATGCGGCATGCCGCCGACATAGGTGGCATAGCGACCAAAAAGCTGGCGCAGGCGCGGATCGTCAAAGCTGCGGACAAGCTGGTTGGCAAGGCTGAGACCCGGTTGCAGCGCGCCCCAGATGCCGGGCCGGCGAAGCGCGCTCCAGCCGATGGCACCAAGCGCGGGTTTTGCGGCCTGCATCATCGGGCCATCAAAGGCGCTGTAAAGCTGGGCCGAAAGGGCGTTGAAACGGCGAAACTGCGCCTCGGCCTTGGGTCCGGCCAGGGTTGCGATGGCCGCCGCGCTCGCCTCGGGGTCGGCGAACAGATCAAGGGTTGCACCGTCAAGCCACCAATGCCGCGCCAGAACCGGCTGCGCGATCAGATGCAGATGGTCGTCCAGCCGCTCACCCGCGGTTTCAAACAGGGCGTCGAACACTGCGCGCAGGGTCAGCACCGTGGGCCCGGCATCGACAGGGCCTGCCGGGCTGGGCAGGCTGCGCATCTTGCCGCCGGGGCCGGATTGCCGTTCGATCACGGCGACCGAAAGCCCGGCTGCGGCCAGCCGGATGGCGGCGCTGAGGCCGCCCATGCCTGCGCCGACTACAATCACCTTTGGGCTGAACCGGTCTTTCATCAGGAGGCGATTGTTGACTCGCGCGGCCAAACTGTCCAGTATGATTTACATTGTGGTGTCATTTTGAATTGACACCTCCGCCATGCCGCACCGGCAATGCCGGGTTGGGAGTGCCGATGTCGATCGCCGCAAGACTGGATGCCGCCACCGCCGCCGTTCTGGCGCGCACGCAGGGCGGGGACGCGCCGGGCAAGCTTGCCCATGCGCTGCACTATGCCGTGACGCCGGGGGGCGCGCGGATCCGGCCGACCATCCTTCTCAGCGTCGCCATGGCCTGCGGTGATGATCGACCCGATCTGTCCAATGCCGCCGCCATCGCGCTGGAGCTGATCCATTGCGCCAGCCTTGTGCATGACGATCTGCCCTGTTTTGACGACGCCGACCTGCGCCGCGGCAAGCCCACGGTGCACAAGGCCTTTTCCGAACCGCTTGCGGTCTTGACGGGCGACAGCCTGATCGTGCTGGCCTTTGACGTGCTGGCCGAGGCGGCGGGGCAAGATGCGCGCCGGGCGCTGGAGCTGATCCGGGTTCTGTCGCGCCGCACGGGCATGCCCGATGGGATTTGCGCGGGGCAGGGCTGGGAGAGCGAGGCCAAGGTCAATCTTTCGGCCTATCACCGCGCCAAGACGGGTGCGTTGTTCATTGCGGCCACCCAGATGGGCGCGATTGCCGCCGGGCAGGATGCCGCGCCTTGGGAAGAATTGGGCGCACGCATCGGTGAGGCGTTTCAGGTTGCCGATGATCTGCGCGATGCCCTTTATGACGCCGAGGCGCTGGGCAAGCCTGTGGGGCAGGACGCGGCCCATCATCGGCCCAATGCCGTGGCTGAGCTGGGCGTTCAGGGGGCCATTCGCCGGTTGAAGGACATTCTGGGCGGGGCGATCTCGTCGATCCCGGCCTGTCCGGGCGAGGCGATGCTGGCCGATATGGTGCGCCGCTATGCCGAACGGATGACACCGGTCGCGCCGGCCTTTGCTGCGGGCGAGCCGCGGATCTGACATGGCCGATATTCCCCAACATGACGCCGGGTGGCCTTTGGGCGGCTCGTGGGTGACGCGGCTTGCCGCGTCGCGCCGGTTTCAGGCCTTTGCGGCGCGGGTCCCGGGGTTGCGCGCCATTGCGCGCGCCGAAGGGGCGGCGATTTTTGACGTGGTGCAAGGCTTTGTGCGGTCCCAGACCCTGGTGGCGCTGGTCGAGCTGCGGCTTATGCACCGCTTGGCCGATGGGCCTGCAACCGCCGAGGCGCTGGCCTCAGGGGCGGGCCTGCCGGTGGCGCGGATGCAGATCCTTTTGCAATCAGGCGCGGCGATCGGGCTTTTGCGCCGCCGTCGCGACGGAGCCTTTGTGCTGACGCTGCGCGGGGCCTCGATCCTGGGCGTGCCGGGGCTTGAGGCGATGATCCGCCATCACCGCGCCTTCTATGCCGATCTGGCCGATCCGGTGGCGCTTTTGCGGGGGCAGGGGCAGACCGAACTGGCGCGGTTCTGGCCCTATGTCTTTGGGGCCGACGGCGCAAAAGATCCTGATGTGGCGGCGACCTATTCCGATCTCATGGCACAAAGCCAGACACTGGTGGCCGAAGATACGCTGCGGTTGGTGGACTTTGCGCAGGTGCGCCGCCTATTGGACGTGGGCGGCGGAACCGGGGCGTTCCTGACGGCAGTCGGGCAGGCCTGCAAGGGGCCCAATCTGGCGCTGTTCGATCTGCCGGTCGTGGTCGACGGGGCGAAGGCGCGCTTTGCCCGTGCCGGCCTGGCAGAGCGTTGCACCATTCACCCCGGCAGCTTTCGGGATGATCCGCTGCCCAAGGGGGCCGACATGATCAGCCTGATTCGCGTGCTGTATGATCATGACGATTCGACCGTGGCCGCGCTTTTGGCGGCTGTTTATGCCGCTTTGCCGCCGGGCGGGCGGCTGGTGATTTCTGAACCCATGTCAGGCGGGGCGACCCCTGACCCCATCACCGATGTCTATTTCGCCTTTTATACACTGGCGATGCAAACCGGACGCACAAGATCTGCCGCCGAGATTTTGCGGCTCCTGAAGACTGCGGGCTTTGCAAACATCAAGATTCATTGGGGTTATCGGCCCTATGTCACCTCGGTTGTCACGGCCGAGCGCGATGCCGGGCAAGCCGTTGCCTAACAAACTGTCAATTTAGTTTGACAGTCTAAACTGTAAGTTTAGAATGACACTAGGGGTATCCCGTCAAGAGTCTCACCCCGAGACGCTGCGCCTGCCCCAAGGAGTGATCGTGAAAACCAGTGCCGTCATCTTGTCAGGGCCAAAGAACCTGTCGGTCGGGCAACTGGGCCTGACGCCGCCCTCTACGGCGGATGTGGTGGTTGAGGTTGCTCATTCCGGAATTTCCACGGGAACCGAGAAACTCTTCTGGTCCGGCACCATGCCGCCCTTCCCGGGCATGGGGTATCCCCTTGTCCCCGGCTATGAGGCGGCAGGTGAGGTGGTTGAGGCGGGCGCGGAAAGCGGCCTTGCGGCGGGCGATCATGTGTTCGTGCCCGGTGCCAATTGCTTTGAGGCGACGGAGACCGGGCCGGTGCGCGGCCTTTTCGGCGCGGCCTCGCGCTATCTGGTGACGCCGGGCGCCCGCGCCACGCGGATAGACCGCGCGCTTGGGGCCGAGGGGGCGCTTCTGGCGCTGGCAGCCACGGCCCGCCATGCCCTCGCGGGTTTTGATCGTGCCTTGCCTGACCTGATTGTCGGTCATGGGGTTCTGGGTCGGCTCTTGGCGCGGCTGACCGTTGCTGCGGGTGCGCCTGCGCCCACAGTCTGGGAAATTGACCCCGGCCGCCAGTCTGGTGCCCTGGGCTATGAGGTGACCACCCCTGACGCCGACCCGCGTCGCGACTATCGCGCGATCTATGATGCCTCGGGCGCGCCGGACCTGTTGAACGCGCTCATCGGCCGTCTGCAACGCGGCGGCGAGGTGGTTCTGGCGGGGTTCTACACCGCGCCTTTGTCTTTTGCTTTCCCGCCCGCCTTCATGAAAGAGGCCCGCTTCCGCATCGCCGCCGAATGGGCGCCCGATGACATGGTGGCAACCCGGCTTCTGGTGGAAAGCGGTGCGCTGTCGCTGGGCGGGCTTGTTACCCATCGTCGCCCCGCGATCGAGGCGACGGCGGCCTATGAAACCGCCTTCACCGATCCGGCCTGCTTGAAAATGATCCTAGACTGGAGGGGCCACGCATGACGCTCGACATCCCCAATCTGAAAGATTTCGACGCCCGGCTGCGCGACGAGGCCCAGCAGGAACCGACGCTGGAAATCCCGCAGGACCCACCGTCGAAGAAAACCCAGATCATCGCGATCTACGGCAAGGGCGGCATCGGCAAGTCGTTCACGCTGGCCAACCTCAGCCACATGATGGCCGAGATGGGCAAGCGCGTGCTGCTGATCGGCTGCGATCCGAAATCCGACACCACAAGCCTGCTGTTTGGCGGCAAGGCCTGTCCGACGATCATCGAAACCTCGACCAAGAAGAAGCTTGCCGGCGAAGAGGTGAAGATCGGCGATGTCTGTTTCAAGCGCGGCGGCGTCTTTGCGATGGAGCTGGGCGGGCCCGAAGTCGGCCGCGGCTGCGGCGGGCGCGGCATCATCCACGGGTTCGAACTCTTGGAGAAGCTGGGCTTCCATGACTGGGACTTCGACTATGTCCTCCTGGATTTCCTGGGCGATGTGGTCTGCGGCGGTTTTGGCCTGCCCATTGCCCGTGACATGGCGCAGAAAGTGATCCTTGTCGGATCGAACGATCTGCAATCGCTTTATGTGGCCAACAACGTCTGTTCGGCGGTGGAGTATTTCCGCAAGCTGGGCGGCAATGTCGGCATCGCGGGGCTGGTCATCAACAAGGATGACGGCACGGGCGAGGCGGCGGCTTTTGCCGAGGCGGTGAATATTCCGGTGCTGGCCGCAATCCCGCAAGACGACGACCTACGCAAGAAATCTGCGAATTATCAGATCGTTGGCACCAAGGATGGTCAATGGGGCGGGCTGTTCACCGCGCTGGCCGAGGCCGTGGCCGACGCCCCACCGGTACGTCCGGCCCCACTGAGCCAGGACGGGCTGTTGAACCTTTTCTCGGCCGAAAGCACGGGCAAGGATTTTGTCCTGACCCCGGCCACCGATGCCGACATGCGCGGCAAGAACGCCGTTTTGAAGAAATCTCTCGAAGTGGTCTATGACGATGTTTGATCTCGATGCGCTCGCCCAACTTGAAGCCGCACTAAAGCGCCTGTCCACCGGAAAGGCGCCCGCATGAACGAAGTCGGCTATGACACTGCCCATGACGCACCGCTGACCGCGGTGAAGTCTGTCGATCTGGAGCCGCCCGCAATGGCCGCCCCGGTCGACGGCATGGGCTGTCATGCCGGTGCGGCGACGATGGAGGCGGCCGCCCGCGCGGCGGGCCAGTCTGATCTTCTCGATCAATATGCCGCCGATTACCCCCAGGGTCCGCATGACAAGCCGCAGTCGATGTGCCCGGCCTTTGGCTCGCTGCGCGTGGGCCTGCGGATGCGGCGGGTGGCGACCGTGCTGTCAGGTTCGGCCTGTTGCGTCTATGGGCTGACCTTCGTGTCGCATTTCTACGGCGCGCGCCGGTCGGTCGGCTATGTGCCGTTCAATTCCGAAACCCTGGTCACGGGCAAGCTGTTTGAAGACATCCGCGATGCGGTGCATGAGCTTGCCGATCCTGAACGCTATGACGCGGTGGTGGTGACGAACCTCTGCGTGCCCACCGCCTCGGGTGTGCCGCTGAAACTTTTGCCAAGCGAAATCAACGGCGTGCGGATCGTCGGCATTGACGTGCCGGGCTTTGGCATCCCCACCCATGCCGAGGCAAAGGACGTTGTGGCCGGGGCCATGCTGAAATACGCCCGCGCCGAGATCGAGGCCGGCCCGGTTGCCGCGCCTGCGGCTGGCCGGTCGGATCGCCCGCAAGTGGCCCTTCTGGGCGAGATGTTCCCAGCCGATCCGATGATGATCGGCGCGATGTTGGCGCCCATGGAGCTGGCAGCCGGTCCTGTCTTGCCCTGCCGCGAGTGGCGCGAGCTTTATGCCGCACTCGATTGCGATGTCGTGGCCGCCATTCACCCCTTCTACACCTCAGCTGTGCGCGAATTCCAAAGCGCGGGCCGCAAGGTTGTGGGGTCGGCCCCCGTTGGCCATGACGGCACCGCCGCCTGGCTGGCTGCGATTGGGGATGCCTATAACGTCGAACCCGCCAAGATTGCCGCTGCGCAAAACGCCTTTCTTCCTGCCATCAAGGCTGCACTGGCCGGGGTGCCGATCAAGGGCACGATCACGCTGTCGGGTTATGAGGGCAGCGAACTTCTCGTCGCGCGGCTCCTCATCGAATCCGGCGCCCATGTGCCATATGTCGGCACCGCCTGCGCCAAGACACCGTGGAGCGAGGCCGACCTTGCCTGGCTGGAAGCGCGCGGTGTCAAGGTGAAGTTCCGGGCATCCTTGGAAGATGACCTTTCGGCGATGCAAGCCATCCGCCCCGATCTGGCCATCGGCACCACACCTGTGGTGCAAAAGGCCAAGGAAACCGGGATTCCGTCGCTTTACTTCACCAACCTGATCTCGGCGCGGCCGCTGATGGGGCCTGCCGGGGCCGGGTCTTTGGGCCAGGTCGTCAATGCCGCGATTGCGGGCAAGGCCCGGCTTGAAGACATGAAGGCGTTTTTCGAAGGCGTCGGCCATGGCGACACCGCTGGCATCTGGGAGGGCGCGCCGAACCTGCAGCCAGAATTCCGCGCGATGCATCAGAAGAAACTCGACAAACAGGCGCGCGCCGCCAAGGCCGAGGAGATGATCTGATGCTGGTGCAAGATCATGATCGGGCAGGGGGCTATTGGGGCGCGGTCTACGCGTTCTGTGCTGTCAAAGGCTTGCAAGTGGTGATTGATGGCCCGGTCGGCTGTGAAAACCTGCCGGTGACTTCAGTCCTGCATTACACCGACGCGCTGCCGCCGCATGAATTGCCGATTGTGGTCACGGGCTTGGGCGAAGAAGAGCTTGGCCGCGACGGCACCGAAGGTGCGATGCGCCGGGCGTGGAAAACGCTGGATCCGGCGCTGCCTGCGGTGGTGGTGACAGGCTCAATCGCCGAGATGATCGGCGGCGGTGTCACGCCGATGGGCACCAATATCCAGCGCTTCCTGCCGCGCACGATTGATGAAGACCAATGGGAATGTGCCGACCGCGCGATGACCTGGATCTTTACCGAATTTGGCATGACCAAGGGCCGCATGCCGCATGAGGCCCCGCGCCCCGAAGGTGCGCGCCCACGTGTCAATATTCTTGGCCCGATGTTCGGCGTGTTCAACATGGCCAGCGACCTGCACGAGATCCGCCGCCTGGTCGAAGGCATCGGGGCCGAGGTCAACATGGTCATGCCCTTGGGCGCCCATCTCGCCGAGATGCGCAATCTGGTGAACGCTGACGCCAATATCGTGATGTATCGCGAATTTGGCCGGGGTCTGGCCGAGGTTCTGGGCAAGCCCTATCTGCAGGCCCCCATCGGCATGGACAGCACCACGAAATTCCTGCGCAAGCTGGGCGAGATGCTGGGGCTGGACCCCGAGCCCTTCATCGCCCGCGAAAAGCATTCCACGCTGAAACCGGTCTGGGACCTGTGGCGCTCGGTCACGCAGGATTTCTTTGCCACCGCGTCCTTCGGTATCGTCGCGACCGAAACCTATGCCCGGGGCGTGCGCAATTACCTGGAATCCGATCTGGGCCTGCCCTGCGCCTTTGCCGTGGCCCGCAGCCCCGGCAAGAAAACCAACAACGAGGCCGTGCGCGGCCTGATGAAGCAGCATCGCCCCTTGGTGGTGATGGGGTCCATCAACGAGAAGATTTATCTGGCCGAGATGAAGGGCGGGTTCGGCCCGGCCCCGAGTTTCATCGCCGCATCCTTCCCTGGTGCCGCCATCCGCCGCGCCACCGGCACGCCGATGATGGGCTACGCGGGGGCGGTCTGGCTTTTGCAAGAGGTCTGCAACGGCCTCTTCGATGCGCTTTTCCACATCCTGCCCCTGGGCAGCGAGATGGACAGCGCGGCCGCCACGCCAACCACCCTGCGCCGTGACTTCCCCTGGGATGCCGATGCGCAGGCGGCCTTGGACCGAATTGTCAACACCCACCCGATCCTGACCCGGATCAGCGCGGCCCGTTCCCTGCGCGATGCAGCCGAAAAGGCCGCCTTGGACGCCGGGGCCGAACGCGTGGTGCGCGAAACCGTGGAGGGCCTGCCGGGGGCACGCCTTTCGCTTCAAGAGGGAGAGACGTCATGATGGATTACAGCGCCAATGGTGATCTGCATCAGGTCAAACGGGTGAACCGGGTAGAGTTCTTCATCTACTACAGCCTGATCTTCAGCTTTGCCGTGCTGCCCCATGTCCTGGGCTGGACGTATCAGACCCTGCGCCATGGCAAGTTTCCCCGTCTCGGCCCGCTGGCACGCGCCCGCAAGGACGCCGAGGCCGTGACGCCGATGATCTTCCGCGGCTGACAGGCCGCGACACGAATTCCGACCTTCCGCCCTGGCGGGGGGGACGAAACATCCGAGGGGCATTCCGCCCACGGTGGCCCGGCCGCAGGGAATGCGGCGTCAGTCCGAATATCCGGAGGATACTATGGCTGATAAATCCGACCTGTCGTTCACAGGTCTCACGGACCAGCAGGCGCAAGAGCTGCACTCGGTCTACATGAGCGGGCTTTGGTTGTTCGCGACCATCGCCGTTGTCGCACATGTGGCCGTGTGGTTCTGGCGTCCGTGGTTCTAAGGAGGAACGAGACATGAGCAAGTTCTACAAGATCTGGCTGATTTTCGATCCGCGTCGCGTTTTCGTGGCGCAAGGGGTTTTCCTCTTCCTTCTGGCAGCGATGATTCACCTCGTCCTGCTGTCCGACCCGGCCTTCAACTGGTTCGAGATCGCCTCGGCCAAGCATGGCTATGTTGCTGCAGCGCCGACCGAATAAGTCGCGCTCTGGTGCGGGCGGTTTCACCCCGCCCGCACCGAACCCATACATTCTGTTGAATCTAACGAACATCTGACGGCCCCCGCTGCGTTCATCGCTGTGCCTTTGGGTTGACCGTCCCATCGCGGAGAGGGAAGCATGGCACTGCTCAGCTTCGAACGAAAATACCGCGTGCCAGGCGGCACGCTGATCGGCGGGAACCTGTTCGACTTTTGGGTCGGACCGTTCTACGTCGGCTTCTTTGGGGTCACGACCTTCTTTTTCGCGGCCCTTGGCACCTTGCTGATCTTTTACGGTGCAGCAATGGGCCCAACTTGGAACCCTTGGCTGATCTCGATCGATCCGCCATCGGTTGAAAACGGTCTGGCCTTTGCGCCCCTGATGCAGGGCGGGCTTTGGCAGATCATCACGATTTGTGCGACCGGCGCCTTTATCAGCTGGGCCCTGCGCGAGGTGGAAATCTGCCGCAAGCTGGGTATTGGGCTTCATGTGCCCTTCGCGTTCTCGGTTGCAATTTTCGCTTATGTCACGCTGGTCATCATTCGCCCGATCCTGATGGGAAGCTGGGGTTATGCCTTTCCTTACGGCATCTTCAGCCACCTCGATTGGGTATCGAACACCGGCTATGCCTACGGCAACTTCCACTACAATCCGGCCCATATGATCGCGGTCACCTTCTTCTTCACCACCGCCTTGGCGTTGGCGTTGCATGGGGCGCTGATCCTGTCGGCCGCCAACCCGCCCAAGGGCGAGTTGATGAAGACACCCGATTATGAAGACACCTTCTTCCGCGATCTGATCGGCTATTCGGTCGGCACCTTGGGCATTCACCGTCTGGGCTTGCTTTTGGCGCTGAACGCCGGGTTCTGGAGCGCGATCTGTATCGTGATCTCGGGCACGATCTGGTTCGACCAGTGGGTTTATTGGTGGGATTGGTGGCTGCAACTGCCCTTCTGGGCCGACATTCCTGGAGGCGTAAATGGCTGAGTATCAAAACATCTTCACCCAAGTTCAGGTGCGCGCAGCACCTGAGATGGGGATGGTCGAAAACGTTGATCTGGGCAATCGCACCAAATCGGCGGCGTTCTCAAACCTTGTAGGCTGGCTCGGCAATGCGCAGCTGGGTCCGGTCTATCTGGGCACCTTCGGTGTCATCTCGCTGGCCACCGGATTGATCTGGTTCATGATGGTCGGTGCGTGGTTCTGGCATCTGGCCGACTATAACGCGGCCGTCTTCATGCGCGATCTGTTCTGGATGGCGCTTGAGCCGCCGGCCCCGGAATATGGCCTGTCGATCCCGCCGATGGCGGAAGGTGGGCTGTGGCTTTTGGCCAGCTTCTTCCTCTTGATCTCGGTCATGGCTTGGTGGGTGCGCACCTATCTGCGCGCCGAAGCACTGGGCATGGGCAAGCACGTGGCTTGGGCCTTTGCCGGGGCGATCTGGCTGTTCTTGGTGCTGGGCCTGATCCGCCCGGTGCTGATGGGCAGCTGGTCGGAGGCGGTGCCTTACGGCATCTTCCCGCACCTGGACTGGACCAACCTCTTCAGCCTGACCTATGGCAACCTGTTCTATAACCCCTTCCACGCACTGAGCATTGTTTTCCTCTACGGATCGGCCCTGCTGTTTGCGATGCACGGGGCAACCATTCTGGCGGTGACCCGTCTGGGTGGCGACCGCGAGTTGGAGCAGATTGTGGATCGTGGCACGGCCTCGGAACGGGCGGCCCTGTTCTGGCGCTGGACCATGGGCTTCAACGCCACGATGGAAGGCATTCACCGCTGGGCTTGGTGGTTCGCCGTTCTGGTGACTGTCACGGGGGGGATCGGCATCTTGCTGACCGGCACCGTGGTGGACAACTGGTACGTCTGGGCACAAGAGCACGGCTATGCGCCGCTCGATTGAGCCGCGGAAAGGATGAGATGATGTCTGACAAGTATTACTCCGAACCCAACGAAACCTCGGCCCTGCGGTCCTGGGTCATGTGGCAGATGCTGCGGGGCGCGGGCTGGGCGGCGGTGTTCGTGCTGGTCATCAGCGCGATCTACGCGGCACTTTGGGGCATCGGGCAGCTTCTGCCCGATGAAAGCAAGACCGCCCCGTCCCCCTTTGGCGCGCTGGAAATCGCTGCACCCGAGGTGGTTCAGGCCTAAACCAAGACCGGCACGGGCGGTCCCTGTTCGCCCGTGCCGCAACGACGTTCGGACCATGACGCCGGTCCGGGCCTGGGCACTCCACAGCCCGGTTCCCTTACCTGTTGGCGACAGGAACCTGGTGCCGTGTGTAACCCACCCGGCACCTTTTTTTCTCAGGGAGATCATCATGAGCGCAGCTGAAAACAGCCCCGCCGCCACCGCAACGCCGATGCTGGACCGTGTGCGACAGCCCGCCGATCTGCGGGGGATGAGCGATACCGAGCTTGGCCGGCTGGCCGATGAACTGCGCACCGAGGTCATTTCCGTCGTGTCGCGCACCGGCGGGCATCTGGGATCATCTCTGGGTGTGGTGGAATTGAGCGTGGCCATTCATGCCGTCTTCAACACCCCGGTGGACAAGCTGATCTGGGACGTTGGACACCAGTGCTATCCCCACAAGATCCTGACCGGTCGGCGCGACCGCATGGGCAGCTTGCGTCAGGGCGGTGGGCTTTCGGGCTTTACCAAGCGCTCGGAATCCGAATACGACCCCTTTGGCGCGGCGCATAGCTCGACCAGTATTTCGGCGGCCCTTGGCTTTGCCATCGGGCGCGAGATGGGCCAGCCGACGGGCGATGCGATTGCCGTCATCGGGGACGGCGCCATCACGGCCGGTATGGCCTATGAGGCGATGAACGCGGCCGGTGATCTGGGCAGGCGGCTGTTCATCATCCTGAACGACAATGACATGAGCATTGCCCCACCTGTCGGGGCTCTGAACCGCTATCTCAACAGCCTGGCCGAGCGTGGACCGCTTGCGGGCCTGCGCAGCATGGCCGAGGGGTTCGAGGCGGCGCTGCCCGGCCCCTTGCGTGACGGCGCGCGCCGGGCGCGGGCCTTGGTCACCGGTATGCCGGGCGGCGGCACGTTATTTGAAGAACTGGGCCTTGACTACATCGGCCCGGTTGACGGCCATGATCTGCCGCAGCTTCTGGCCACCTTGCGCGCGGCAAGAACACGGGCGACGGGGCCGGTGTTGATCCATGCGCTGACGGTCAAGGGCAAGGGCTATGCCCCGGCCGAAAACTCAGCCGACAAGTATCACGGCGTGGCCAAGTTCGACGTGATCTCGGGTACGCAGGCGAAAGCGGTATCGAATGCACCGGCCTATACCTCGGTCTTTGGCAATGCCCTGACCAATGCGGCTGCGCGCGATGGGCGGATCGTGGCGGTGACGGCGGCGATGCCCTCGGGCACGGGCCTCGACATCATGGCGCGGCGGTTTCCGGCGCGTGTCTTTGATGTGGGCATTGCCGAACAGCACGGCGTGACCTTTGCCGCCGGGATGGCGGCGGCGGGGCTGAAACCCTTCGTGGCGATCTATTCCACCTTCTTGCAGCGCGGCTATGACCAGATCGTGCATGATGTGGCCTTGCAGGGCCTGCCCGTGCGCTTTGCGATTGACCGTGCGGGGCTTGTCGGGGCCGATGGCGCCACCCATGCTGGGGCCTTTGATGTGGGCTTTTTGGCCAATCTGCCCGGCTTTGTGGTCATGGCGCCGGGCGACGAGGCCGAGCTTGTGCATATGGTGGCCACAGCGGCCGAGTATGACGCGGGCCCGATCTCGTTCCGCTTCCCGCGCGGTGAAGGCGTGGGGGCCGAGGTGCCAGAGGTCGGGACGCCGATCGAGATTGGCCGTGGCCGAGTTGTGCGGCAGGGATCGGATCTGGCGCTTTTGTCCTTTGGCGCTCATCTGAACGAATGTCATGCGGCGGCCGACCTTCTGGCGCAGCAGGGCATTTCGGTGACCATCGCCGATGCTCGCTTTGCCAAGCCCTTGGATGCCCATCTCGTCACCCAGCTGGTGCGCCACCACGCGGCGGTGATCACGGTCGAGCAGGGAGCCTCGGGTGGGTTTGGCGCGCAGGTACTGGAGTATCTGGCCAATTCCGGCGGTCTGGATCATGGGGTGCGTTTGCGCACTCTGACATTGCCTGATCGGTTCATTGAACAAGCAACCCCCGCGGCCATGTATGCCGATGCCGGTCTGGATGCGGCCCATATCGTGCGGGCTGGCGTGGCAGTGTTGGCCAGCACCCGGCACGCGCTGCGCGCCTAAGGACCGGATCACAGCAAAAAGCCCCTGCGGCAGCGGGGGCTTTTGTCAATTATTCCCTTTGGATCAAGGTTGGATCGCCGAAGGTTATTCGGTTACTGCAGGTGCCGCGCTGAACTGTGCCAGGAAGGCGTAAAGATCTGCCGCGGTGTCGGCGTTCTTCACTTTGAAGGACATCTTGGACTTGGCACCCTTGTCATCAAGTTTGGCCTTCAAGAAGGCTGCCGGGTCCTGCACATATTCCACAAAGCCAGCCTCATCCCAGACATAGCCAGCTGCGCCAACGGCCACAATGGACTCGCCGTACTTGAAGCCTTCCAGGCTGCCAGCCGCGCGGCCAAACATACCATAAAGGTTTGGGCCGGTCTTCGACCCTTTGCCAGCAAGCGTGGTTCCAGCATCATCCACCACAGCGTGGCAGGTCTGGCACTGCTTGAAGGCAGCCTCGCCCTTGGCCGCATCGCCCGCCGCGAAGGCAGGTGCAGCAGCCGTTGCAAGCACGGCGAGGATAGCGAATTTCGATTTCATGGGCGGTCTCCCTGTTACACCTTATTTTTAAATACGAAGGTGGTCCGCTGGTGGATCACCTTCTAGCCTTTGGCGTCGGCAAAAAACTCAGGCGACGGCGTGCGAAATCGCGCAGCGTTGCCAAAGCGTGGCCAATGCGGTCACCAGATGATCTATATCGGCATCTGAATGGAAAGGCGAGGGCGTAATGCGCAGCCGCTCGGTCCCCTTGGCGACCGTCGGGTAGTTGATCGGTTGCACGTAAATGCCCCAATCATTCATCAGGATATCGCTGATCATCCGGCACTTCACCGGATCGCCGATCATCACCGGGATGATGTGGCTGTCATTGGCCATATGGGGAATCCCCGCGCGGTCCAGTTTCGCGCGCAGCTTGGCCACTTGCGCCTGTTGGCGCGCGCGTTCGAAGCCGCTGGCCTTGAGGTGGCGGATCGAGGCGGCGGCGGCGGCCGCAATCGCCGGCGGCAGGGCGGTGGTGAAGATGAACCCGCTCGCAAAGCTGCGGATGAAGTCGCACAAGGGGGCAGAGCCGGTGATATAGCCACCCACCACACCATAAGCCTTGCCCAGTGTGCCTTCGATCAGGTCGATCTGGTCGGCCAGGCCTTCACGTTCGGTCACCCCACCGCCGTGCGGGCCATACATGCCCACCGCGTGCACCTCGTCGATATAGGTCAGTGCGCCGTGCGCCTTGGCCACCTGCACGATTTCCTTGATCGGGGCGATGTCGCCGTCCATCGAATAGACGGATTCAAACGCTACGATCTTGGGCCGATCGCCCACGGCGGCCAGCTTGCGGTCAAGGTCGCGCCAGTCATTGTGCTTCCAGATCACCTTGTCAGCGCGGGAATGGCGCACGCCTTCGATCATCGAGGCGTGGTTGCCGGCATCCGACAGGATCACCGCATTGGGGATCTTGCTGCCAAGCGTCGACAGTGCCGCCCAGTTCGACACATAGCCGCTGGTGAACAAAAGTGCGGCTTCTTTGCCATGCAGGTCTGCCAGTTCCGCCTCCAACAGCAGATGGTGGTGGTTATTGCCCGAGATGTTGCGGGTGCCCCCCGCGCCGGTGCCACAGGCCTGCACGCAATCCACCATGGCCTTGACCACATCGGGGTGCTGGCCCATGCCCAGATAGTCGTTCGAACACCAGACGGTGATTTCATTCACCTCGCCATCCTTGTGGCGGGCTGCACGGGGATACGCGCCCCGCTTGCGCTCCAACTCTGCGAACGTGCGGTAGTTGCCTTCTGACTTGAGGGTCTCAAGCTGGGCGCGGAACAGGTTATCAAAGTCCATTGGCGTCCTCGATCTGGTCTTTTTGAGGTTTGGCTGCGGGCATCATCCAACGCCACAGTTTTTCATCTGGTAGCAGCAGCACCATGAACCAGTGCTCAAGCAGGGCCAGCAGGCAAAGGCAGGTCAACAGGGCATAGCCCACCGACATGCCGGGGGTTTCGACATTGATCGCGCGCTCAAGCAGCAGGGCCGAGGCGACGGTCAAGGCAGACACCGAAAGGGGAAAGAACGCTGTGATCCGCCCGATGCGGAAATGGCTGGCCAGATGGGCCAACGGGCGGGGCAGAAACTGGATGTTGATGCGCGGCACGCCCAGAAACAGGTTCAACTTGGCCGAGATGCGGGCGAAGAACAAAATCGCAAAGGTGCCAAAGGCAAAGGGGTTTTCCGCACCAATGCTGACCAGTCCCAAAGCCACAAGTGTCAGCGCCAGCGTCAACTCGTGCCACGCCACCGTGCCCACCGCGCGCCAGAACCGGGTTTTGGTGCTGGCAAAGGCCGGGCAGGGGCTGCGATTGGGGCCAGTGATAATCCCTGACAGAAACGCCAGTTCAATCCAGCCCCACAGCGCAAGGGCGGCAAAGAAGGCCAGATAGATGCCTTGGGTCGATAGATCGGGCAGCGAGGCATGGGCGGCCATGATGCCAACGGCTACCAAAGGCAGTCCGATCACCACCGAGTTCACATGGTCCGAGGGCCGGCCATTGTCGGCGACCCGTACGCGCCACAAGATAACACCGGTGGAGAACCACCAGACAAACAAGGTCAGCAGGGCGGCGATCCAGGGGCTTTCGGTCATGGCCGCAGCCTCCGCGCGGCGCGGGGTTGGCCGGGGCGATGCCGCCCCAGACCACAGGGCTTATGCAGGATGACGATCAATAGATCGGCTCCAGCCGGACGTTCTTCGGCGGCTCGCGCTTGATGACTGGAATGGTGTAAAGCGCGACAAACGCCGTCAGCGCCTTGGCACCGCCCGTGACCTTGCCCAGCCAACCCGCAACGCCGCCGCGGCGCTTGGCCGCGTCCATCTCGCCAAAGGCATCGCGCATGCGGCGCAGGTTCGGCAGCCAGCGCGGGTGGTCAATGTCCACCTCGATCGGGAAGACTTGGCGGGCGATCACGCTGGTCTTGCGGAACACCTCTTGGTCATACCATTCGATGTCCACACCCAGCGCCTTGTGGAACTCGGGCCGGGCATGGTCGCGCACGAACATCGTCGAATAGACCGCAGTCAGGAAGAAGCGGATCCAAAGCTTGTTGACAAAACTGGAGGTCAGCTTGGGGTCGGTGCGCATCAGCAAGGCAAATGCCTCGCCATGGCTGAACTCATCATTGCACCACTCCTTGAACCATTTGAAGATGGGGTGGAAGCGCTGGTCGGGGTTCGCCTCCAAATGGCGGTAGATGGTGATATAGCGCGCATATCCAATCTTTTCAGACAGATAGGTGGCGTAGTAGATGAACTTGGGCCGGAAATAGGTGTATTTCTTGGCCTTTGTCAGAAAGCCAAGGTTTACCGCAACGCCCGCTTCGCGCAATGCGTCGTTGATGAACCCGGCATGGCGGGCTTCATCGCGGGCCATATAGTTGAACAGCTCGCAGATGTCGGGGTTGTTGCCGCGCCGCTTCATTTCCTTGTAAAGCACGCAGCCCGAAAACTCGGCAGTGCAGGACGACACCAGAAAGTCGATGAATTCAACCCGCAGCTTAGGCTCCATCGCGGCCCAGTCGATCTGATCCCAATCGGCATTTTTCTTGAAATGGCCCTTGTTGGGGTCTGATTTCATCTGCGCAATCAGCCTGTCCCATTCGGGCCGGATCGACGACACGTCCAAGCGGTCCATCTCGTCAAAATCGGTGGTGTAGAACCGCGGGTTCAACATGGTGGTTTCGGTCGCCATCGCGGTGGTGGCGGTGCTGTCGATTTCCGGCACCAAGGCCGTGTCTGCGGTCATGTCGGGGTTTTGAGCATTCATAGCGTCACCTCTTCCGAGAAGGAAAACTCGCACAGTTCCATGAACCCGAAATCGCCGGTGGCGCGGGTCCATAGACGTTCCAGCAGGCTGGCGCGGGTGATGGTGGCCTGACGGTCCTCGATGATCAGCTCGCCGTAGGCGGCCAGGATCGGGGCACCATGCACCAGAACCTCATCGCCGGGGTGAACGACTGCACCATTGTTGAAACGGACGTGGGCATGAAGGCTTTCGAAACGATGGCTGATCTCGAC
>Ga0194133_10002064_pt1 | contig 32352 bp, 19 predicted proteins | sample TA2KigOf40mmetaG_FD_155448 | JGI IMG/M metagenome (GOLD analysis project Ga0194133, IMG submission 155448) | Freshwater microbial communities from Lake Tanganyika, Tanzania - TA2015055 Kigoma Offshore 40m | ecosystem: Environmental > Aquatic > Freshwater > Lake | place: Tanzania: Lake...
AAGCAGAAACGGATGACTCGGCGCGCTCCAAGTGGATTATCCGTATGGTCATGAGTCGCGAGGCCATGTTGGACAAGCGCATCACCATGGACGACGTGCACTTTGCAATCAAGAACAGTCATGGCGACGACGTGAGCTGCATTTACGCCGACTACAATGCAGACAAGCTGGTGTTCCGCCTGCGCATGAACAACATCAATGGCAAGAAGCCGCTCAAGCCCAAGGAGAATCCGCTCGACCAGTCCGACAAGATTTACTTGCTGAAGGCGTTCCAGGACCAGCTGCTCAACAACATTGTGCTGCGCGGTCTGAAAAACATCAGCAAGGTCACTTTGCGCAAGCTCATGGACACGCTGCACAAGGAGGACGGTGCGTATGTAAAGAAGGAGACGTGGGTCTTGGACACGAAGGGGACCAACTTGATGGACGTCCTGGCGCTCGACTACATTGACGTCAATCGCACGATCAGCGATGACATCCAGGAGATTCACAACGTGCTGGGAATTGAGGCTGCACGCGAGGCGCTTCTTTCGGAGATGACCGGTGTGTTTGAGAATGACGGAACTTACATCAACTATCACCACTTGAGCTTGTTGTGCGACCGCATGACGGCGAGTTCCAATATGGTCTCCATTTTCCGACACGGCATCAACAACGACAACATTGGCCCGATTGCAAAGGCGTCGTTTGAGGAGACGCCGGAGATGTTCTTGAAGGCCGCACGCCATGCGGAGCTGGACCAAATGCGCGGCATTTCGGCGAATGTCATGTGCGGTCAGGAGGGGTATTACGGCACCAGCAGCTTCCAAGTCATGCTGGACTTGCAGCAGATGATTGCCAAGATGGAGGACATTGCGTTCCAGGCACAAGATGAACAGGCGGAGATTGCAGAAGCAATGGGCGCTGCGGCCATGGATACCGGCGCGTGTGCGTTTGAGAAGCTAACAATTGAGTCGAATGTGGGCAGCATCCAGAAGGTGGATTTGGGTCATGGCGCGGACAATTACAATGTAGGGTTTTAGCGAAGCATGGATGTAAACTGTTGTAATAAAAATTGTTTTATTTTTTATCATTTGTTTTATTTTTATAATATAAACAAATTCAGCACAATGCCGCGTGTATTCATTATTGCTGCTCATGGAAGCATGCCAATGATTGCCGACGATTCCGTTGCACCGGAGTCACCAGCCGACAAAAAAAACCCCAAAAAACCCACCTCCAAAAAAAAATCCGTGCCTGCGACTGCGGCTGCGGCTCCTGCGCTCGCTCTTATGGGAATGAAAATCAAAAAGCCGGTTTCTTTCACAGCACCCGTTGACACGTTCACGACTGCCAAATGTGGGTATCCTTTCTGTGCTGATTTAAGATGTGACGAACCATTCGTGGGATTGGTTTACACTCTGAGTCAGTTCCGTCTGCCGTCCGATATTGTTCCAAAAGATGCAGTCAGGCAAATCATTCAACGTGCGATGACCGACATAAGAAGCGATCCTCGTCATGCGGATGCCTTGACTATGGGTGAGAACAAAATTCGTTGTCATAAAACAGGTCATCTAATTACTGATTTATTTTTGTTTGGTCCAAATCATGCATTGCCGGTCATTGAAAGCGTGTCAATGGTTGACATGGAAACCGGTGAAATCCGGGATGTGCATGGCCGGTTTGGACTCGTAGAAAAACAGTCGGTGTCTTCCACAAGACAAGCAGCGGCTCATAGAGCGGCCGATCGCATGGCCGTTTTGCACGCCGCAAAATCACGCGCCGAATACGATTTGCAAACACTGCAACACGCCGATCCCTTTTATTCAAAGACGAAGCAGGCACACATCAAAACCATTGACGACACAATGAATGACATGCTGAATGAATCCAAATTTGAATTCTCTCCGGAATTAAAAAAGGAGCACGGTGCACGAGTTAAACTGTCGGACCTTCTGAAAATTGGAATATCCAATGGAGTGATTGATCCCAAAAATGACTTTGTCGTGGTGTATGCGTGCCGGGTGCCGGACGAAGGTCCGCAGTTCACAATAACCAGTCCGCGAGGTAATGAAAGCGATGCAAGCGTGGGGGGTCGGTCCAAAACACATAAGACCAAATCTAAAAACAAAAAATATAGAAGAAAAACATATAAACGCCGCTATTTATGCAACAGATAAATAACAAATTATAATATTTGTATTATGATATACATAAACATACTCCCCATACTTTATACCGCAAATAAAAATGGACAAGCAAAAAAAAGAACTAACTCGAGAAATTGATGCACTCATTATTTCATGCGTTCTTGGAAATGGTTGCGATGAAGCCGAATTAATGCGTTTGGCATCCAACTATGGAAATAAGTATCACTCTCTCTATGAACTTTCAGATGCAAATCTGCGGTCTTTAGAAACCAAGGAAGAAAGAACAGCGGCATTGCGACTAGAACACAAAGTGAATAACTTCATTTTTCAACAAAAACGTTTTTACAGTGAAATGGGTTCACATGGAAGCATTTTTAAAATCATGAAACACAAAGCCAAAACACCATCACCCAAAGCCAAAACACCATCACCCAAAGCCAAAACACCATCACCCAAAGCCAAAACGCCATCACCCAAAGCCAAAACGCCATCGCCCAGGGCCAAAACGCCATCGCCCAAGGCCAAAACACGTCGCAGTTATTGCAGTGTTATGGGTGGAACCAAACGGCGAAGACATTAATACATGTATGTTTTATGTGTTGTTGGATCAACGCAACACATAAACTTTATTCCTCCTTATTCCTCTTCTTCTCCCTCGGCAGCAGCCGCCGCTTTCAGTCCAACCCGTTTTTTCACAACAGGAACGTATCCCGCAATGAAATCAGCAACCGGCACAACACCCGCCGCAAGTTGGCTCCGGATTTGTTCAACAAATGCATCATCGGTGCATTGATTCAGAGAGAATTTCATGTCGTTTTTATCACTTCGCACAATTCCATATGAAATCGGAACATCGCGAGTCCGCCCACTGGACGACACATAATAAAATGCATCGGTCTCGCTGGTTCCATAAAGAACAAGCGCCGCCCGATTGTTTTCAACCAACGGGTATTTGACTTGCGACGCAATCAAAACAATCGGCACACGGAAATGCTGCGCCAAAATCCACAAGTCTAAATGATTCATGTAATGGAACGAGTTCATGATGAAATCCTGCGAATTTGCAACCAGCGTGCTGCGGTTTGCAGTCAAATGTTTGTAATAATTCATCATTTGGATTTTGTGTGCACTCATCAGCTCCGCATATTTGGAAACCAGTACCGGTTTCAAATCATCCACGTCCATGTCTGCATACTCCGCGCGTTCTTCTTTCATAATGGAAATGAACGCCCCAAAGGTGCACTTTCCAACCGCATCTTCAAATGCAAGCAGTTTCATTGTTTTGGGAAAATAATGCGCCACTGCTCCTGTTAGTGGTTTCACGGACATTGGCACACACACGCCACCAGAAATCGCAACCACTCCCGCATCACGACCCGGGGCAGGTGAAAGAGAAGCACGACTTTCCATAACATAGTTGCTTGATGGAACTTCTCCCGGATTCAGGTCTGGGTTCGCAGTGTCAAACGTGTTGTACCTCGCAAACCGGTTCACGACTCCCACTGCAGCAGGTTCCAGGTGGTCAAAATAATGTTTCAGTTGTGAATGCAGCAAGATGAGCTCATCTTCATTCAATTCGTATCTCACTGGCATTAGTGTGGTTAGTGCAGACGATGCAGAGAGAATAAATCGCCTAATTCGCGTATACCGCAACAATTCGTCTGCCAGTTTTCCATAATAAAATGTGCGATTGTTCATTTGAGCATTTATCAAATTTCTCTCGGGAAAAATGATTTGACATTCCGGAGACTCTGCAGCAACGACCCGCATGCAGGTATTTGCCCCATACTCGACCCGATTTTCGGCCGAAATGCACTGCATGAATTCCGCGGATTTGGATTTGAACTCGTATTCTGAAATAAACTTGTCAAGAACGGAGTCCGACATTTTTGTAAACAGTATAACTGCATCGCCCATCTCTCGAAATATTCGCATGATTTCGCGGATTTTCTCATCATGCGTGTGCGTTGCATCATTGAACACAATGTCTTCCAGACGTTTCTTGCGTTCCATGTTCTTTATTTTTCCAATCATGATCCGCATGGAATTCCGAAACAATTCATACATCTCGGTTTCCAGCTGAATTCGCTGCACATATCTGACGCGCGCCGCATCTGCTTTGTCCATGGTCTGCACTTCGGCATCCGCGTGGTGCGGATTCGTCATGTTGTATTCAAATACGTCCAACTCTTTCACGCCTGCCGGATGAGGCGGAATGTCTTGTTTCGAAAGATGCGGACTGATTTCCACAAACTGGTTGGTTTCAGTTAGCACTCCGATAAGGACGCCGTCATCAACGACTTTATACAACGGCTGACACGGAATCAACGACTTTGTTTCTTTTTTCACGTATGCCAGGAATTTCAGAGTGTCTATGTAAGAATTCCAAATGCTCGGATCATCCATCATCGCAAAATCCATGTCCATGTCCACCATTGTGGGATCCAATGGCGAAGCAGCCGTCATGATAATTCCGGCATGCTCCCCACTTGCGTCTCGTTTTGAAACATCCACACCAATCACTTTGGAATCATAATTCAAAATTAATCGATTAACAGTGAATTTCTCTCTTTTCAAAATGGAAACAATCTCATCGGCTGAAATGTTGTATTTGAAGTTGTACGTTTTCACCACTTTTTGCGGAACACAGTTTGGAATGATTTGCGTTTTGATCAACTCCAGCATGACTTTGACATTTTGTATCAAGTTGCTTGCTTTCAGACTGAACGACTTTTTGATGTCCGACTTTTTGGCATTGTCATTGTCGGTAAACTGGTATATCGGTTCATAGTAATTGTATTGTTTGACCAATATGACAGTTGGCTTGTTTGCGTTGAACATGTTGTTGGAATAGTGATTTGAGGGACACACAATGTTGAGTGCGTCGCTATTGTCATCTTTGGGAATTTCTAAAACCACCAAGTTGAATCCAATGTTGCGCAACACTTCTTTGCTGACTCCCTTTTCTTGCACCTTTTCCAGTAGTTGTTGCTGTGTGTTGAATATCTTGGGGTTGAATGTCGTGAAAATGTCCCACATGTATGTGTGGTCTATTACGGAATCGTCGCTTTTAATAAAATCCCTGAAATTCTCGTATGCATTTATTGTGTTGTTCATTGCAATCTGGACGCGTTCTTTGGTTTTATCACTTTTGCCTTTTGCGCTCTCCATCATTTTTTTGACGTACTGCGTGGAACGATAGCCGGCCGCATGCACCTCTTTCTCTTTGCCAGGTGCGGGTTTAAATGCGTCGGTCAGCGTGCCGTTTTGATACGTTAAAAATGTGTCCAATGTTATTCCATCCAATATGATTTGTTTCATCTCAGTTATGCTCTTGGGACGGTCATCCTGCCTCATTGCAGCCATGCATGCAATAAACGATTGGCGTTCGCTCAGTCTGGAAGGACGTCCCATCGCGTCTTGTTCGGATTCTTGCACACCGTATCTTAACAAACATGCCACGTTTTTTTTGAGAGATTTGTTGGTCTGACTCACTTGACATGTGCTGTTATCATAGTTTAAAAACCGTTGCACAGATTGCGGCAAATAACCACGACGCCCCATGGGAATTGGAAACTTGTCCGGTCCAACAATGTAGTCATCTGCGACTTTCAAAGGCACCAAGGGCACCAAGGGCACCAAAGACGCTGCAACCGAAGGCACTGCAACCGAAGGCACCGAAGGCACCGAAGGCACTGCAACCGAAGGCACCAAAGGCACCGAAGGCGCTGCTGTCGAAGGCACTGCTGTCGAGGCCAGGGTTTGCTGCCCTTTGGCCAGTCTCAACTTGTCCTCACATGCTTTCAAGTCAGTGAACTTTTGCTGTTTTTTAAAGCAGCAAGGAACACACAAACCATCCGGGTGCACGCTTGTGTTTAAAAACCCAGGATAATGTGGTATGTATCCCTTTGCACCCATGTGCTCTTTGCCATAATCATTGAACTCAAATATGTATTTATCCAACGTCACCTCTTTTTCTTTCTTGCCAATGATGTGCCGTTCCAAATTCTTGTCTTTGACTTCTTGCTCCGTCATCGGCCGTCGGTCTTTGAAACTCCAGTATCGAGGGCACATGTAGTAATATTTATTGTCCGGATCTGAACCGTATTCCAGCGCATCTTTCAGCATGGGCCGCATTTCCGGGTCAGCATGCAGTTCATCGTATTCTTGTTTTGACAAAACAACCGGTTGACGTTTTATGTTTGATTGACAATTCGTTGAATACGTGTCATAGTCTCCCGACTTTTTGGACAAAAACAAAATTGGCTCGCTCTTTTGCAGCTTGTATTCAAAAGGGTTCGGATTCTTTAATGACTGCGGTGCGTATGCAGCACCTGGCCCCGCATCAGAATCAGACTCGTCCGACTCGTCAGACTCGGAATCGGAATCGGAATCGACTCGTGATGCTGCTGCTGCTGCTGCTGCTGCAGCTTTTTTGGGCGCACCACCAATGAGTTCTTCCTCTTCTTCTTCATCATCGCTGCCTTCACTTTGCATCAACGTGTCCATCATGTCGTACACGTCTGCTTCTCTGTTTTCGACGCCCTCTTCTTCGTTTTCTTCACGTTCCAACGCCCGTTCAAATGCAAGACGTTCTTCAAACGAAAGGTCAGCCACAAATGCCGGCATTTCACCTTCTTTTTCCGGTTCATCGTTCAATTCTCTCACTTCCACAACTTTGCGCCGGGCCTGTTTCGAACACAGCCTTTCCAGCGTGGACATCGGCACACGCGTGGTCATTTCATCCTTGCGTTTTCCATACATTGCAATCCTCAAAATGGCATCCATGTACATTTCCAACAGCCGAATGTATCCCACGTTGTTTATGTCGCTCACTTCAATGTGCACTTCCAGGTTTTCACGCCGCACAATGGTTGAAAATCCGGGCTGTTTGACCCGCGTTCGAACACGACGGTGCGCACCTTCCATCACTTGTTCCGCCGCTCTGTAGTCAGCAATCCGCTGTCTTGCCGCTTCTTCGGTTTTCACCAACCGGTTTTTGACAAGCCCGGACACTATGCTACCCATGCTGGCGTCTTTGCGCATGCGGTCTGCAATATACGCTTCCGCTCCAATCTGCTCGTCGTAATTCGAAACGCGTTTGTATCGCATGCTGATTTCCACTTCGGTTTCATCCACCACAGTCATTATGGCCGACATGCATCCAATGATGTTTTGCGTCCGTATCATCGGCACATCCACCAAATAAGACGCATACACAATGTCCACGATTTCCACGGTTGGAACCGCAATGCTGCAAAAACGTTCAATGTTGTTCCCGCTCGTGCTCTGCACAAACCGACGCGCCTCATCCAGCAACGGATTCAAACACTTTCGCAACACATGGTTTATAGGATTGTCATAATCATTTTTCGCATTTCCATAAGGAATTGCTTTGCGAAAATTCGCTCTTACATGCACATTGGCTTCTTGATCAAACTCCATGACAATTTCACACATGAACCCATCGTGGTCGCACTCCATGAACGCAGCAACGCGTCGCCGCTTGCCAATTTCTCCATCCAGTCGCATTATTTTGGATTTTGACAATGCTGGAACAAGGTCGCCTTTTTTGGTCGCATCAGGAGCATACATTCGGTACACCTTTTCTCTCTGTCCAGGTGGATTGTATTTGATCAACGGCGTTTGCTGCGTGCTGTGCAGCACTTTGAACAAACTGTCCAGCGGCATTGCAAATCGAGCAATCGGACGCATTACAAAATGCACCGACTTGATGCCGCGCTCAATATAACGCAGCTCCGCCGGGTTTTGTCTTTCAGCATACACTTCATACATGACATCCACTGCCTCGTTGTGCTGAATAAATCCCGCGTCAATCAACTGCTTCGTCTCGTCCAGCAACTCTTGTTTGCGTTCCGCCAGCTGTTCACGCGACACAATCCCTTTATCACTCAAGTACGGATAATACAGTTTTATTATCTCGGCATCACTTGCACCGGAATCTGCGGCCAATGCGTCTTCTGCACAGCACACGTTGATTTGATTGTCGTAAATGATTCCGCATTCCAATAAAACATCCCCGTTCCGCGTTTTCACCATGTGCGGTTTTTTCAACTCCGGGTCCATCAGCGGCTCATGGATTGGATCGGCCGGCATCGGATAATCGTGCTGCAGTGCCTGCCCCAACGGCACCTCCATTCTTAACCCGTCGGTGCTTTGCACCTTTTGAAAAAACTCCGACATTTCTTCAAACGTGTAATCCGACTTGTCTGGACTGGCGCTCATGTTTGCACACAGCTCTTCCGCCAGTTCCGGACTTTTCAAATTCTGACACAGCGTCATCAGTCGCCCGTGCGAAATGCTGGTGAGCTTGTTCCCGCACGTCAGATACTGTTTTATGCGTTCAATCGTTAAAAATGGCTGCACACTGGTGAATAGATAGAGCTCATCGTATGAAACCGATGGCAACTCTATCAATATTTTGCGCTTAATAGCTTCTATTGTATCATCTGGGTGTATGCGCTGGTTCGTGTGTTTTATTCTCTCTTTCGGAGATGCTCCAGGACCAAACACAATGGTCTGGTTTTTTCCAATCACATTGACTCTGTAAACCGGACTGACATCATCCAAACTCATTTCAAAACAATGCAACTATTACTACGAATGCAATTATATAATTATTGATATTATATAATCCGTGTGATTTGTCATTAAATGATTTATGTTGTGGATTAATTAATCCCATTCAAAACATTTATTATAATAATGTATATATATAATATACACACTTGTTCATGTTTGATTCATGTTATTCATTTAATATATTGCTTTTGATTGGGGTTGCATGGTGCGTACTATGGTGGATGTACAATTATTTCATCAGAACCCCTTCATTCCATCCATTGGGCACAGTGTTGTTGCACGTTCCATCTTGGATTCAAAAGTTGACACCACATGTGTCGCTGAATCCGAAAAAGAATGACCCCAAATTATTGAACATTGATGGCTGGAGTGTTGGACACGTCTTGATTTATGCAACCATTGGTTTATTTTTTCCTGGAAAGTACATTGAAATATTGATCATATCTATTTTGTGTGAGGCATATGAATATGCCGTCGGTTGGCGTGCTCGATGGTTGCTCGATCCGGTTGCAAACATGTTGGGATATGTTTTAGGATGTGTCATTGAAAACCGACACAAACTGAATTTGTACAACCGCTTGAAGCGCGTCTTAATGTTTCAAAAAATGGGTTGTTCTTTTTCTTTAATTGCAGTGCTGTTGCTCATACTTTTTATAAATCAACCCAAATACATGAAACACGAATTTTATTGAGATGTTGCGTGGTTGTGTTTTCGGGTTTTTTTGGTGTGCCTCCCTTGTTTGTGTTTTTTAGTCATCTTGTTTCGTGATGCAGACGTTTCGGATTCAATCGATGCGCAATAAAACATACATTCGGGTGCCATTCCATAGTCGTTTTCTTCATCGGAATCACACTTGCACAAATGATATGACCGGTGTTCTTTTTTGGGCCGATGTGCCGAAGAAGGCACCAATGAAAGTGGCGAAATCAGCAGTTCCTTAATGTCGGGCATTGTGTATTATATAATACATGCATTATAATACACATTATGTGGAATTGTTTATGTTTTGTTGCACAAATCATTGTTAATGCGTCAAGAAAATGAAATAGAGTTTTTGAAACAGTAATCTAATCGGATTTAAGCGGACCATCATTTTTGCAATATTATGAGAGTAATTAAAAAAATAATTGACCTTTTTCACAAGTGCAATATTTCAATTATTTTTAATCTTTTTTTTTTTGAAAAAAAATGATGCAATTACTGGTATAGTAAAAACAAGTCCAAGTCCTATACTTAAACAAGCAATGCTAGCTCCGGCAATTGCACCAGTTCCAGTGCCAGCAACTGACATCATCATTGTAGATATACCAGCTGTAGAAGCCGTTGATGCCATTGCAGACAATCCTGTAGAAGCCGTTGATGCCATTGCAGACAATCCTGTAGAAGCCGTTGATGCCATCGCAGTCAATCCTGTAGAAGCCGTTGATGCCATAGCAGTCAATCCTGCAGCAGACATTGTCATTCTAGATATACCAGCTGTGGAAGCCGTTAATGCCATCACAGACATTTCTGTAGAATCCATTGCAGACTGTATCTGACCGCCTATAATCCCGCCTACAAACATTAACCCCCATGCCATACGTATATCTAATGTTTCTTCTATTATTTTTTCTTTTCCTAATAATCCAATATGATTTAGTTGAGACATAGTAGAAAATTTTTTATCATATTCTCCCAAATAAATTTTTTTAATTGTTTCTGGTTCTAATCCGTATTTTATATTTGCATTCTTAATAAGTTCTTGTATGTCATGTAGTAAAAGAACATTTTGTTTTTGTTCATCAGTATGCTTTTTTCCAAGTTCTTGTATTTTGAAAAGTTTTTCATTTGTCTGGATTGGTTTTATAAAATCATCCTGAATAAATGTTGTTTGCTTATCATGAAATGCTCTAATGTGTTGTGCTATAACTGATTCATGCTCCAATGGAGATTGCACCATAATTTGATAAAGCACATAATTTTCATGGGACATATAATATTTACATGCTTTGCAATATTTGGCATTACATCCTAAACATGTAATTACACAACATGCATCAACATTTTGCAATTCAACTGTTAAATTTTTACAGTTGGGGCAATGATCACTTAATGCCAGTTGAAAATCAATTGTTGGTGAATGTTCATTTTTATCATTTTTAATATTGTTTGTATTTCCAATTACTGTAAGTAGTTCATCTATAATTTGTTTATAATCTTCATTTTTTGGTAAATCACGTATTTTTTCTATTGGTAATTTCCCATTACAGTTCGGAAAATAACATTTAATTTCAAATGAATCCAGTTTTTCTTGGTTTCTTATTGAATTAGGAAGACAACTCATGCATAATTTATGATTACAGTCAAATGCAACCGCAATAACTGAATTTTCATTCTCATTGTCAGTAAATTGTTCAAGACAAATACCGCAACTTGACATTTTTATTTACATTGATTATTATTTTTATTATGTTTTAAATGATAATAATAATCAAAAATTTATTTTTTTTAATGATTGACGAAGCAATCAATTGCCATCATTGACATCATTGACATCATTGACATTCTTGGTTAAGTTGGTTATCCTCCCAACCCATTTTGTCAATTCTATTATTTTTACGTATTTTTGTTTTCTTTTTATTATCTGACCATCTAGTCATATCATGTGTTTTGGCAACCACATCTGATTTTCCACCAAATCCATAACAATCCCAAGAATTTTTATTCATTTTTTCAAATAATACACCCATTGTTGTATTACCAACTGGCAATTGTTTATCCTCATCTGTTAAATCATGTAAAACGGTGTGACGAAGAGCACGAAGGTCATTGACATGCACTCTAATACCTTCTTTAACCAATTCTTGTTGAATGCCTTTTAACTCGAACCTATGCAAATCCTTTTCATCTGTTCTTGCCTCTTTACCATCTTTATTGCAATTCTTTTTTTTTGCTAGTCTGGTCTCATGAAGCATATGATCTTTGGATCTAAACATTTTTTTATTTTATATTATATTAGCATTGTAATTAACTTTATATACTTTTATTATAAATCTATAAACTTGAACTCATCTAACTGTATAGAAATTCCTTTTACAATTCAAACTAATTTACAAATTTATGGTTAATAACATTCGATTGAGTTCATTCACGATTTCATCAAATGAAGAATTAAACCCTATTGAAATACGACACAATGTACCGTTCTTTGTTTGCCGTGGCCATTGGTCAAAACGAGTGTCATGAGCACCGAAACTAGTTGTACAATCAAACTTAGAACTACGCATCCATTTAAGTGCATCTTCTTTTTTAAGTGGCACTTCAAATGTAAATACGCTTGGACCGATGTTTTTGAATAATTGTTGTGCTAGTCGTTGTGAACGATGACTGGATAGCATTGGATAGTTCACTTTAATTTTTCTAAGTTCTAGATACTCCGCAACATTTTTTGTTGTTTCTGAACTTGTTTCTATGCGTTTACGGAGTGAGACAATATTTTTCGCCATTTCTTGACAATAAAAAGGATTAACATGTAGACCACAGTTTCTTCCATATTCAAACACTCTTTTGTTCAATGATTCGTCTCTGCATACAATGGCACCCATAATACCCGACCTACCAGCACCATAATATTTTGTAAGCGACATGACAACCATGTCAATACATTGTGAATGTTTTAGTGGTTGAAAGATTGCCGATGTGACCCACGTATTGTCTACAATAATGCGTATTTTATCACGTCCAACAATGCTTACAATTTCTTCAAGAAGTCCGAAGTCAAAAACATCACCATTTGGATTAGTGCATGTTTCAATAAATAAGATAGTCGGTTTATTTTTGTCTATTTTGTGGTTGAAAGTGTCCATGACGTTTTTATTATCGTGCACATCGATTTTAAATGTATTTACATTCGTGTAATTTTCATTAATATATGTGACTACTCTAGGTGTATCACAGTATGTTTCTCGTGAAATAACAATATTTGTAGATGTCCATTTAAAGTTCATCATTGAAATATGAAATGTGGTGGTAATAGCACACATTCCAGAGGGGAATAGACAACTATGTCCGCCATGTAGTTTGTCTAGGTGTTTGCATACTTCTAGGTATCCTGCATGAACGTATCGGTTATAGTAGATGTTTCCTTCATTTTCTGAAATAATGCATCTCTCATAGTTTGTATCACATGAACAAAAAGACGCCATACTGCAAATAATAGTATTAACAAGCATTTTTTAAGTTATTTACAAAACAATTGTATTACTTCAAACAAAACCTGGCAGCTGTTCATGCAAAAAACAAATTGAAATAAAAATATATATTTTATTGCACTATTTTACAATTTTACATCTTCACATTGGTGATATTATATTGATGATTATTCTTTTTTGCCTCATATCATGAGACGGAATTCTTCAGCATATTCCAACGCTCCACTATTTTGGTTGAGAGCCGCCATGCGTATTTCCGGGGTTTGTTCTTCAACATATTGCAAAGCAAGTCCGTTTTGGTTGACAGCCGCCAAGCAAAGTTCCGGGGTTTGTTCTTTAACCAATCTCAAAGCAATCCCGTCTTGGTTGACAGCCGCCAAGCAAAGTTCCGGGGTTTGTTCTTCAACATATTGCAAAGCAAGTCCGTTTTGGTTGACAGCCGCCAAGCAAAGTTCCGGGGTTTGTTCTTCAACATATTGCAAAGCAAGTCCGTTTTGGTTGACAGCCGCCAAGCAAAGTTCCGGGGTTTGTTCTTTAACCAATCTCAAAGCAATCCCGTCTTGGTTGACAGCAGACGAGCAAAGTTCCGGGGTTTGTTCTTCAACATATTGCAAAGCAAGTCCGTTTTGGTTGACAGCCGCCAAGCAAAGTTCCGGGGTTTGTTCTTCAACATATTGCAAAGCAATCCCGTCTTGGTTGACAGCAGCCAAGCAGATTTCCGGGGTTTGTTCATTGACATCTTCCAATGCATCACCATTTTGTTCCACAACAGCCAAGCACATTTCCGGGGTTTGTTCTTTAACCCATTTCAAAGCAGTCCCGCATTGGTTGACAGCAGCCAAGCAAAGTTCCGGGGTTTGTTCTTCAACATATTGCAAAGCAGTCCCGCATTGGTTGACAGCAGCCAAGCACATTTCCGGGGTTTGCTCTTCAACAAATTTCAATGCATCACCATTTTGTTCCACAGCCGCCAAGCAGATTTCTGGGGTTTGCTCTTCAACATACTGTAAAGCATAACCGTTTTCTTTCACAGCCGCCAAGCAGATTTCCGGGGTTTGTTCTTCAACATATTTCAATGCTCTACCGATTTGTTCCACAGCCGCCAAGCAGATTTCCGGGGTTTGCTCTTTAACCCATTTCAAAGCATCCCCCTGGTGGTTGACAGCAGCCAAGCACATTTCCGGAGTTTGTTCTTTAACCCATTCCAAAACAACCCCGTATTGATTGACAGCAGCCAAGCAGATTTCCGGGGTTTGTTCCTTGACGTGCGCCAATGCTCCATAATATTCGTTGACAGCAGCCATGCACAATTCTGGGGTTTGTTCTTCAACAAATTCCAATGCTTCACCAGTTTCTTCCACAGCCGCAAAGCAAAGTTCCGGGGTTTGTTCTTCAACATACTGCAAAGCAAGTCCGGTTTGGTTAACAGCCGCCAAGCAAAGTTCCGGGGTTTGTTCTTCAACATATTGCAAAGCAAGTCCGTTTTGGTTGACAGCCGCCAAGCAGATTTCTGGTGTCTGTTTTTTAACAATTTGCAAAGCAAGCCCGTTTTGGTTGACAGCCGCCAAGCAAAATTCTGGCGTTTGTTCCTTGACATCTTCCAATGCTAAACCATAATGGTTGACAACCAACAAGCACATTTCTGGTGTTTGTTCCTTGACATATTTCAATGCACTAACATTTTGATTCAAAGCCGCAAAGCAGATTTCCGGGGTTTGTTCCTTCACAAATTCCAACGCATAACCATTTTGTTTCACAGCTGCTAAACAGATTTTTGGCGTTTGTTCCTTGACTCGACGTAAAATCATGCCACATTTTTTCACTGCTGCCAGGCAGATTTCCGGGGTTTGTTTCTTGACAAACTGTAATGTGTTACCATTTAGTTTCATAGCAACTAAGCAAATTTCTGGGGTTTGTTTCTTGACAAACTGAAAAGCCATTGCTCCATTTCTCACAGCCGCCAAACAGATTTCTGGTGTTTGTTCCTTGACATATTCCAATGATAAACCAGCATCTTTCACAGCCGCCAAGCAAATTTCTGGGGTTTGTTCTTTAACCCATTGCAAAGCAAGCCCGTGTTGTTTGACAGCTGCCAAACAGATTTCTGGGGTTTGTTCCTTCACGTATTCCAAAGCATGACCGTTTTCTTTCACAGCCGCCAAGCAAATTTCTGGGGTTTGTTCTTTAACCCATTGCAAAGCAAGCCCATCTTCTCTTACCTCATTCATGCATATTTCGGGGGTTTGTTCTCCAAGTAAACCTTCTGGAATTTCAGAATCACATAAGTTGTCAGATTGTTCAAGATGATTCGCCATTGTTGCGTGTTGTGTGTTATTGATTGTTGAACACATGAATATTCAGAATCAATTTTTTTTTAATTGGAAATAAAATGAATATATCTCGATCTTCAAAAAAAATCATTGTTATTGTGTCAATGCATCAAAACCAATTTAAACAATGCATGAATATAATGTTATTTGTGAAACAATGAGCTCTTCATCGCGCGTGTATCCGGACATTCGCACGCTTCGCGAAATAAATGGGGCAATGCAATGGATTCCTGCGCCTCCAGATTGGGCCGAAGCATACACACAATACAAAATGCGTCCAATTTATGGGCCCGAAGTTCCATTCAATTACAACAACCAGCTTCTTGTGTATCGTGAAGACAACAACTGCTATATGCCGACGCGCATTCAGCGTTCGGACACGGGAGACGTTTATGCGATTATGGACTGTGCCGACGTCAAGGTTTTTTTGCAAGACATGGAACCAGTGAACTGGCACCCCGCCCGAAACTATCAGATGTGGGCGTTTCGCGATTTCATGTATGACCCCACGCGCCCGGTTCGCAAGTATTATGCATCCAAGTATTCATCTTATCTTTTTTTTCAGAGGGGGGCATCAACACAAACGGTGGTTTACATTGACATTGACGGACTTCAGCCAAATATTATTTTTTCAATCTCTCGAAACGACAATGGCAGTGTGTATTACGAGAGAAATGATGCGCATGCAACGCGTGTTCGCATATGCGACCATGAAGGTGCGCGCGCCGGATTTCGCGGGTTTTACGCGCGGATAACAATGGACCCGGGCATCATTGTTTCGCCGCCAACAACGGCTGTCGCGTCTCCCATTCCCATTCCCATTCCCATTCCCATTCTCAACCCTTCATACACTGCATCGTCCGCGATTCCGTTGGAATTGCCTCCTGGAACCAACGTGGTAAAAACAATTGTGGAGGAAGAACAATGCATCATGTGCTATGAAAACAAGAAAAACATCAAGTTCGGTCCATGCAACCATGGTGTCATGTGCGGCGAGTGTTATACCAAGTTGATTAAACCGCGTGAGTGTCCCGTTTGCAAACAAGAAGTTGTATCACTGGTTGGATCCATGTGATAAATGCATTTGTACATAATTCATGCCATGTGTTTTCATGCATTATGTTAAACTGTGTGAACTGTGTCGCATTTTATGCGCTCCACACGTCATTGTTGAATGGCGAAACCAGAATGTCGCTCAGCTTTGTTTGCCAGTATGCCACGCGCTCTTGACGTTTGATGTCTTTCAGTGTCTTGGGGAAAATGCTGGCAGTCTTCATGTCATTGGCTTCTGCTGCCGTTATCTGCGGCTTGAATCCATAGCAGTTGATGCCAAACCGCACATCGGGGTTTGCAATAAACCCACCGTTAATACCAGGGCGCCCGCAATCGTTTTCATGCCCCTTAATATTTTGCAGCCGGTCCCACGTCTTTTTCTGAGTGGGAAACAGCGCCATCTGATTATCCGACCATCCGTAACTGCACCATTCGGCGCCGTTGTTGTATGCCTTTTCGACTTCATCATACGATGCCAGGCGGGCATCAAACGCCTTGCACACGTCCTTGGCATCCTCATACGTGTATTCATTTCCAGGAACATGGAACACTTGCTTAAAATATCGCAGCTCTGGCACCGTGGTTTCTGATTCGCTTTCCGGTTTCTGCACCGTGATGTCGACTTCCGGCCTGTCGCTGAACAAGTTCTGAACACTGGCAACAATGTTGACATTGAAAAAGTATTGATAACCGTTTATCATCAACAACACAATGAATGTTCCCCACATGATGACCTCCAACAATTTGGCTCCTCCAGTTGAAGGCGTGGGACCACTGGCGCCGTTTCCACCAGGCATCGTTGAAAACACGATGTAATATAAAAATATTGTCAACGACAACACACCAAGCATGATCAATTTGCCATCAGTGCTCGTTCGGTTGACAACATCGATGTACTCCAATGGGTTTTGTCCAATTCCAGTTATAGAGTCATATGAAACATTCATCTTTATCCCTTTTTGGTTGCAAGTATCCTATATGTATAAAATTATAAAATATTATTATTTGCGTTATTTTAGTTTGCGATAAAATAGACAATATGGTAGATTGCTCACAATGGAGTCTCCCGTGAGTGGCACTTCTTTCACGATTGTGTCGTTGCATCCATACCATTTGCCATTCGCGTTCTTTATGGTTGCAGTATAATGCCCACCCGTCGGTGAACCACCGTGATGATTGCACACCCCGAACAATTCATACACGTAGCTTTCTTTATTGTATCCAACCACATACTTGGAAAAGTCCGCCCGCACACATGGCACTTCAATTGGAGTTTGGATTTTACGAGTGTATCCTCTCGCGGTCATTTCAAAGCGTTTCAAAACGACGATGAGCACATTTGGCAGGCTCCAGAACGAAAAACGTTTTTGCACGTCTTGTTTTTTCCCGGTCGCTTCATTAAACCACGCATTCTCTCCGCTCAACACTTCTGGCATGCAGTGGTGGTCCATGCATTCAAATAAGGACACTGCCCTAAATGCATTCACGCCATTTTTGGGATTGATTGGAAATGAAAGATTCAAAATGCAAAATGGTTCGGATTTTCTGCTCAACGCATCACCGGGTTTCGATTCAGATGATGCCAGCGGTTCAATGAGAGATATTTGCACCCCATAAAATATGTTGAGCACTTCTGAATATTGTTTTTTAAACATCGCGGTCATCATCTCATAACACTCTTTGGCTGTCTGGTCAGTTGCATTGCGTGCAACCCCGCGCACCTTCATTTCCACTTCACGAGACATTGCGGTGTGAAAACAGTCCATCAAAAACATCAGGAATTCGGAGACGTCATTTTGCTGATGCCCTGAAAAAAGGTCCATGTTTTTCATCCGTGCAATCTTTTGCATCGCCGACACGAATCCGCCAGGTGAAATAATGCAGTTCTCGGTCCACATCATGGTGCGCAGCTTGTCCCACTCATGCAACAACACGGAATCCACTTTGTGGTTCAGCCGATTCTTGTACTCCCCATTGTTTTTCGAGAGAAAATCATTGAATTCATAGGTGTGTGAAAGAAGTTGCAGACACGAATTCACATAGCAAGTGTTTCCCAAATTGGCGAGACCACTCAGACCTTTGTCTTTATAAGCTTCATGGCTTGAAACCGTCATCTCATGTGCAATACTTTAACATGTTGCCATGTGTTTATGCACATTTGCAATTATTATATATTGTTTTCACATGGTCGAGAGATATTCTCGATGCATTTAACCCAAATATTTGAATTTTTTGCACACAGATACTCCATGACGCCAAGGAAAATTTTCATTGTGCTTGGTTTCATCCGTGGAAATGCTGAATATGTCATAACCCAAATCTTTGAATATGTTCACCATTTTTCTCTCCACGGGTTGATGTGCGTATCCATTTTCACCTGGAACAAAGTCGCCTTGCACATTAAATGGTGCATAATGCAAATTTGTATCATGCAGTGCGATGATTGTGTTGTCGTTTATAATGTTTTCGTTCAAAAATTTGTGATACATGTCCATTTGCACCATATCATGACAATCAAAAAATATCAAATCCAGTGGTAAACTATCCACATCATCAATGCTCAAATCCAATGCATTTTTGATTATAACTTTATGATTTTCAGAAAGCACAGGAACATGACTGATGTCGCAAGTGTATAGAATGCCATCTTTGTCAAATTTCAAAGCTTCCAAAAAATTTCTTGCACTATAACCACTCAATCCGCCAATTTCTAAAATTCGTTTCAACCTGCTACCACGAATGACTGAATACAAAAATAATGCTTCATCATCTTGTATGGGACCTGCAACATGCTGGCTGTCTTCTTGCGTTAGATGATCTAAATCATATTTCACCATTTTATGCATGCAAATAGTGCATTCGCATTATATACCATTTTTGCAATAATATATACCACAATTCATTTTTATCCCACCATTATTTTCAAACAATTTCTCTCTAGGTGTTTTTGGCAAAAGTAGCTTTTTCACATTTTTTCGCACCATAATGGTTTGGGGATTTTTGTTCTAAAAAAGTTCCGCAATTTACCTAGTGCCGCGCGTTTTTGCGCAAAAAGGTAACGACGTAACGATTTTCGGACATTTTTTTTGTCCAATTCCTGAAAATTTTTTGACTCTTGTGCAAAGTTTTTCAAAAAAATAACAAAAATATTTTTAAGATTTGTAATAGAAAAATGAGAGCATTATGCAGTGCTGAAAAAAAGGCACCAAAAATGCGATTTTTTTGGCCCAAAAAAAACTTAAAAAAAGGCACCAAGCGTTCAAAAAAATGTTCTATGTACTTTTGAATTTATTGAACAATTTTTTGGCATTCAGAATTGTATTTCTTTGTTTTTCGAACATTTTTTTGGCATTTTGAAATGTATTTTGTGAATATTTAGAATGCCGAAACTAATATAAATAATATCATTAATTAATAATACATGCAATGAACGAAACGAAAGAACAATGTGTTTATGTCATGTCAAATCCATCGTACGATGATGATATGTTGAAAATTGGTTGGACAAGGAAACACCAAATAAAAAGGGCAATGCAAGCAACCGGCGTTCCAACATCGTTTGTAGTAGAGTTCATGATTGGCACGCACGAAGGACCCCGGCTTGAAACCCAAATACACAATCATTTGAAAGAATATCACATAGGAACTAACCGAAAATTTTTCAAGATTTCAAAAGAGATGTTGAGAGAAATTCTTACAAATGAATTACATCTTGAGTTAACATGCACATCTGAACATGATGAATCAGAAAAAAATGGAAAATATGAATGTGATTATTGTCATAAAAATTATGGCACACGCAATGGCAAGTGGTATCATGAAAAAAAATGCACACACAAACCATCAATAATTGAATGGTCAAAAAAAACGTTTGCATGTGCGCATTGTGGAAAAGGATATGACGCTCGAAACAGTTTATGGTATCATGAACAGAAGTGTGCAGACAAGACGAAAAAAACAAATGCAACTAGCATTGCAGTTATTCCCGAAATGCACATTGACATGGAATCTGCATCCATCAAAAGCATTAAAAAATTAAATAAACCACCAACCACCGAATCTATTGCTGTAACCAGTGCATACACTGCATCCACGTCATCCGCTGCATCCACTGATGTGGCACCAAATGAATTCAACATGATGAAGATAGTGGAACAGTTGATGGAGCAGAATAAAACGCTGCAAACCCAACTCATCGAGTTGAGCAAAGAGAGAAATACGGTGATAAATAACACGACGAACAACACAAATCAACAGTTTAATTTGCAGGTGTTTTTGAACACGGAATGCAAGGATGCAATTAAACTGAGTGATTTTGTGAAATCTCTCAATATCACGGTGGAAGATTTGGAATTCACAAAGAACAATGGCCTCATTGAAGGCGTGAGCTCCATCATCGTCAACAACTTGAAATGCATGGATGTGCACAAGCGTCCAATTCACTGTACTGATGTAAAACGCGAAGTCATGTATGTCAAAAACGACGAATGGGAAAAGGACGAGGACTTTGCAAACATCAAAAAGTTCATTTACCTGACATCATGCTATCAAATCAAGCGCATTCAGGACTGGATTGACGCGCATCCTGGGTGGGAAACGAAGGAAAAGCTGCAAACCGAATATTTAGCCCTGTGCAAAGAGCTCTACAAAAATATTGAAAATGATGACCACGCACACAAAAAAATCATAAAAGGGTTCATCAAAAATATCCAAATCGATAAACACAAATGAAATGAAAATGCATGCAATAATTTAATTGAAAATCAATGAAATTAGTGGAATTTAATTACTAATTGAATTATAATATAAATAAAATGTTGCATTATATTATAAAATGTCTTTGAACCCCGAATTTTCCGCCGACGCTTCCACAAAGTTGTCTTTCAACATCAATGCATTCAATGGAAACACGACCAACTTCAACCGTGCTTGCCCGAGCCCGAAGTCAACGGTTTCCGTTCCCGTTCAACCACGCCAGGAAGTTCCGTGGACGCCCTTGAGAACACCGGCAACTGGCATGATAAGACCAATGTAAATTTCAACATTTATTGCATTATTATGAATGCATTATGATGCAATTTGCGAGGCGGGGGGGGGGTCATCCAGAGAGGGGGTCATCCAGGAATCGACATCTTAGTATACCCATTACGATGCATGATGTTCCAAGCAGTTCGCAACGAATGTGCACATGGCTCAGTTGGCAGACGACGTGTCCAACAATTACCATGTCGCGGGTTCGAATCCCATGAGTGCCACTGCGAAACACAAGGGAAAAAACGGTAGTACCCATTCCACTAAATTCTTAGGGGTTCCGCCAAAAATTTCTCACACCAAGAAGACAAGTAATACCGGTGTAGCTCAGCGGCAGAGCGTCTAAAACATCGTCGGTCATCCAATTCGATGTGCATAACGTCCGAAAGACTGATGGTTATCGCCTTATAAGCGGAAGGTCACAGGATCGAAACCTGTCACCGGTAAAATTCCAATTCGCCAACTTTAAAGAAGCTGGTGGTCATGGCTCGAGGGACCAATGAAAATAAACACGAGCATGTAATACCGGGGTGGCGCAGAGGAAGCGCGCGGGGCTCATAACTCCGAGGACATACGATCGAAACGTATCTCCGGTATCCATTTCAATTCGCCAGCTTTAAAGAAGCTGGTCGTCAAGCTGGACGTTAAACGGAGAAACTTTGGTAAACCACCTCCACGGCGGACGTAACACTCGTCAGGTGCACCCATTGACTGTGCTTTACGCATGGTCCGAATATCTGATGGTTATCTCTTTCTCATTAAAAGAACGGTGCGGGATCGATACCTGCAGGTGGTAAAACAACATCAACGTCGCACAGATGCATTCAGTGCATCAGAGCCTTCGCGTGTTAGCACACGTGGAGTAATAACAAACCTACATAGCTCAGCGGAAGAGCGCCGGGACCCAAACATCGTCCAATCAACCAAATGACCATGTGTGCTTCGTTGTAGACATAGTCCGAATGAACGGATGGTTATCTAACTCGGAGGTCATGAGATCAAAACTCATTGTAGGTATCCACTTTTTTTGATGATTTGACAAATTCAAACAATTGAATATATCAATGTGTTTATGCTTAAAAAAATAACATTTATGTATGTATTTTAAGCATAAACATTTTTTGATGCCTGGATTTCGAAACAGAAACAGAAACAGAAACAGAAATGGCAATGGAAATGGAAACAGGTCTCAACAAGGGCAACCGCTTCCGACACAGGATGACGCGAACAGCATTCCATACTACAATGCCAGACTGTTTGCCATGTATGAAAGCCTGATACAAAGTTTTACACATTTCACATATCACTCTAATCACATGTATCATGTTTTGGAACGAGCGCTGCATGGTACTCAAAATTCAATCAACTCAAACCCTTATCCATGGCTTCTCATTCCTCATCCGCCACAACAGCCACAACAGCCACAACCACATTCATATTATTGGAATCAGCCACAGCCACAACCTCAACCTCAACCTCAGTCAACGCAATATACAAACACATGGAGAAACATTCCATTGAGAACGACGCGAACAACCACTCTCGAAAATGAAATCATGAGTGCACTTCTGGGAATGATGCATCAACCCGAAGAACCACGACTGACACAAGCGGAATTAGATGAGAGAATTGAAGAATTTGCACAATTTCAAAATATTGATAATCCATTGAATACCGTGTGTTCAATCACACAAGACACGTTTGAACCTACCCAACGTGTTTTGCGCATTCGGGATTGTGGACACATATTCACTCCAGATAGTTTGCGCAGTTGGCTACGCATAAACAACACATGCCCTACATGTAGACATAATTTGCGTGGTCGTCGCAGAGCACCAGCACCTGCATCAGCACCTGCACCAGCACCTGCACCAGCACCTGCACCAGCACCTGCATCAGCACCAGCGCCTGCTTCTACATCGAGACGTGGTTTTACGATTCCACTTGAATCAGAAATCAACATGAGTGAATTTTACAATCAGTTGATACAAAACAGACAAAACATTCCCGGATTTGAGTTAAACGCGATGAATGATGATTCGATTGTGTTTTCATTTGACTTGTTGAACAGACCATCAAGGAATGGTTCGTCCGGGGCAACAGGACCAGGTCCTGGTCCGCGAAACATCGATGACGTTGATTAAATAAATATAATAATAAATTATATATATATCCAGAAACCGTTATGTCTGCAGCAGCATGCCCTGACGAACACTACAATAGATTATTTATTGTGGCGAACCATTCGGAAGCTATATACCCAACTCAACAAGTTGATATTCCACCAAACATGACAGTTGCAACATTGACACAATTGAACCAATCAATCCATTTAAGAGGCGGACAAATTCCAACGGACCAATTCAGAGACATTTTCAGAAAGTTTGGTGATCAAAAGGACATTCGTGGCTTTGCATCTCTTGTTCTGCCAACAGATACAGATATACAAAAAGTGTTGTCCAGCTTGCGTGCAAGTAAAATGGTCTATCCAACTTATCATGGCAACCCACAACCTCAATGTGAAATGAGACAGAGAAAATATGAAGCAAATATGACACTGCAAATGTGTTTTCTTCCAGGTGGTTTCGTGCAAACTGGAATTTATGAATTCTCTCAAGCCAAACCAACAGGTGTGGATGTGAGTGATGCCATTCTTGGACCAAAAGTTAATCCTGGCATGCAATTGTATCGTGACACAAATGATAAAGATAGATTAATAATTCAGACAGAAAAGGATATAATGCGACCATATATTGGAACAAGTACATTTCTTGCATGCCCACCAGACCAATTAATCATAAATTCCAATGGAAGCATAAGTCAAGCAGACATTGACAGTTTGCGTGAAAATCGCACAAAATACAAAAGTGCGATTCAATTTGAACCACCCATAGACATATTCTGTTCTCATGACATTGCAGATGTGGAGCAGTTGCGCCAACAGATATTAGAGACAGTTGTAAGACATCCAACATGGGTTGAAACATATCATCGTTCTCGGACTGAAAATGAAGAAACAATTAGACTAATACTGTTAAGTTTGAAACGCGCTGGCATCAAATTAAGTCCTCTCGTTAATTTTTTGATACACAATGTGATTAGTTCCATATACCGTTCTAAAAGTCTTTCTGATTATAAAACAGTTACAAGCGGACATGACCCAATTCGTTCAGATGAACTTTTTAATAGAATTCGCAGATATTCTGGAGATGACAACGTGTATGTTGTGTTCATTGGTTGTAGGTACGTTCCAAGCCCCAATCCTGCAGACCATGCCGTCAGGCATAGTCCAACAGCCACAGGTTCAAACAAAAGACAAAAATTTAACTTTGGAGGAAACCTCCGTCGCAAAACTCTGAAAAAAAAACCCCGCAAAACACTAAAAAAAACGAATAAAAAAAGATTTGCATTTCGTTCACATCATCGCAAATAATTTTATTAGAATAATGAAAAAAAATTTTACAAATTCATCATTGCATGACACATGTTGTTGCATGTATTATGTGTTGTGTTCTTTACTTTTTAGCCTTAAAGAACTCCGTTATGCTCTTATTTGATTTCGCCAGGTTGTCCGCCTGGCGCAAGTAGTCATCAAATATGAGCTCTTTCACTTCTTTAAATCGCAGGTCGTCCAACTTCTTCTGCAGTTTGTCATCGGTGTCTGTCCAGTTGCTTCTCACCGACTCCAGCTCTTCCAAAAAGCGCGCCTTCTTCCGCCGAAACGCCGCCATCTGTTCCAACACGAGCCCGAACAGCTGCGCAACCGGCTTCATGATTTGGTTCGTGATGTAAAACGAGTAATTCGGCTTCAAACGCTTGGCCCGAATGTAGTCCGGTGTCTCGATGCGTTCCCCCTGAAGCGCCTTCTTGTCTGGATTGTGGATGTAGACAAACGGAATGCGGTCTCCTGAACTCGGCTTGTTGCCGGGGTCGCGTTTACCCATGCGGTCGGCCAGCACTTTGTGCGCAATTTGCTGCGGATTCTTGTAATTGGAACGCAATGATTTTGTAATAATCAACTTGTCCATGGGGACGCGTTCATCCACCAGGGTTTGCAATGAATCGCGCACAAAGTGCACCGCCGCCTCCAGGTCCTGCTTCTTCGTCAGAATATCTATTAATCCACCATAGACGTCCTTGACAATCGGGGCATTGTCGCGCCTGCGCAGCACGATACCCATACTTTTTGGCTTGCCCTTATTGGGGTCTGTTTCATACAAGATGCCAAAGTAGCGCTTTTTCTGCAATAAGCCAAACGGCATGAGTGTCTTTTCATACACCCAACCATGCGGCGCTTTGAGGAATGCCGACGCCATGTCGCCCACCTGGCGCGCCAATTCAATCGTGATTTCCAACGCCTGCTTTCCTCGAATTGGGTTTCCGTCTTTGTCAGCCAAGTTGAACGTGTAGAATACAGAATCCGTGTCACCATACACATACTCTGCCCGTGTATAAACGACACCATGTTTGCTCGTTTGGCATTCTGCATTGCCATAGACTTCTTCCACCATGCGCTTGGCATATGTTAGCAGTTTGCGTCCGGTTGCTGTAGTAGAAGCGGCCACATCCACTTCATAGAACGAGCTTGTTTTGGCCCCGCACTGTCCATACAGCGAGTTCGCGGTGACCTTGTAAGCCAACTGTCGCTTGTCCAAAACGTTCGCCATGAAAGGGTCGGACTGCTGTTCGGCGAGTTTGCGCGTGGATTTTCTGGCTGCAAGCAGTTCTTCTAGAATGGAAGGCAGAATGGCCTTTGTGCCGTCCTTGAATTGTGCGAACCGGCACACTTTTTTGCCACTGAGGTGCTTCTCCATCTTGCCACGAGGGTTGGGCTTCCAGCGATACGTGTCATACTCCACATCCACATATCCGTATCCGGGCAAATTGTCGTAAATGTGTTCTCCCGTTTTCGGGTCTTTTTCGCCCGTCTCTCGCACCAAGTTGCCATCCAAATCGTACTCCTTGGTCCACACCTTGCTGTCATGAGACAGGTTCTCGCTGATCATCGATGATGGGTACAGTGATGAATAATCATTGCAAGCAACTGGGTTGTCCAAGTAGAGACCGCGTTTGGGAGGCAGCACGATTGCGCCCTCGTAGCCTTCGCCCGAAGGACCCTTGTCGATGACAGGCATCAGTGTGTTTTTCTCGCGGCATTTTTTGGCCATGTAGCTCGTCAACTTGATGCCCTGGCCGCGGATGACCAGGAAACTGATGGGCACGCTGCAAATCTTTGCCATCTCGTTATAACCGGTGATAACGTCGACCTTCTTCATGAGATGGTGCACGAGGTTGCAATCCTGAATACAGTACTTTGCAATGACGGCGCGAGGGCCGGGGCCTTCGTTCGTCATGCGGAAAATGTCCTGCGGCGTGACGTCGTCCTTTGACACACCCCATCGCACGTGCTTCTTCATGTCGGGGGTCTCGTGGCCGATGATTTCGAAGTGGCCGGCGGTGCGGTCAATGGCGACAACCTGGAATTTTTGACCGTCCTTGTATGGGTCAGTGGAATGGCCGGTTTCTTCCAACTCAATGTAGTTGCCGATCTCGAGTCCGGTGAGATTCTTGCTTATAATGCGAGTTACCTTTCCATCGGGGATTACTGAATCGGAATCAGCTTCCACACGGTGCTCAATGGATTTCACGTCATCGCCGATGAAGTAAGAACCCACGTAATCCAGCTTGTAAGACGTGAGATTGTAGTCGCGACGGAAATAGTTGTACATGTCAACTTGAAGACGCCCCGGCATGCCGATGTAGTGCAGATCATACTGTCCACTTGCCAACGCAATGCTGGTTTCTTCGATGCTGACTTTACCGGTTTTGAAATCGCGCTTTCCGCAAAACTCGTCGGCATTGCGCGACAGCTTCAAAAACTCGTCCTCCACGTGGTTCTCCAACGCACGATGGAACATGAACTGGTAATCAAAACCGAAGATGTTGTAGCCGATGATGATGTCGGGGTCCTCGCGTTGCACAAGCTGCGTCCAGGCTTGAAGCAATGCGCGTTCAGTTTTGCAGCTGACGATTTGTGCGCCGGGAACAGTGTCGCATGCGCCGAGGGCAAGACAGTGATTCAAATAAGGGCGGTCTTCGCCGTATCGCAGAAACGTGGAGCCGATGAACGTGACTTTGTCGCCTTCAACTGGTGGAAACACGGCCATCAATGCGTCGTTCATGTGGTTGATTTTTGTTTCGCGGTCTAACGCAGTGGAACGAAGCATGTCTGGAATGGAACATGTGTACGCATCGGTCTTTGTTGCTGTCGGTTTTTTTGTCCAAGAAGCGGGTTGTGCGGTGGCAGTGGTATAGACACTGCGTCCGTCTTCTGCATCACCCGCCGCTTCATCATCGTCGTCTGCATCATCGCCATGAGCTTCTGCGTCCATTTCTCCTCGTATCTTTTCGAACATGCTCTCGATGGTGTTGGCATTCATCACCTCGGGGTCGGCTTCTTCGACCAGTGTTTGAACTGGGTTGGACCACATGCGTTCGAACATGGCATCCAAGCGTTCGGGCGTGGGAATCGTCTTGGTGTAAATGCGGTCGATGTCTTCATACAACGTCATTGCTGGCTGCGACTCTGTGTTGAACGCGGTGCGAATCATGCGGTGCACTTCAGATTTGGTTGCTGCGGTGGCGGGGTCTTTCAGACACGCGTCCACGACATTGGTGGCGAGCTTTTTGTAGGTTTTGATGGGGACGGGGAAATCGCCGTGGCTGCTGCTGGCTTCAATGTCAAAACTCATGATTTTGTAGGGGACAAGGGTTTCCTTTTCTGGCTGTGGAACAACATCTTTGTGTCCAACACAATATTCGAAATGACATGTGGTGATCTTGTTGGATTCCGTGGGTTGGCCCTTGACTTTCACCCACCCAGATGGGCTGATGTCTTTGATGTGGAAGTATCGCAGCAGGGGCGGGATGTTGGCTTCATAAATTTGGGTTTCTTTGTAGCCACGTGGATTCAGGCGCATTTCAGTGCCTTTGCGTTCATACCACATGTTTTTCACTTTGTTCATGGTTGCCATGTTTTTGAATTTCAGCATGATGAACTTGTGGTCTTTACCGCCATCGAAACCGTAGAGTTTTTTGCGACGGATGAGCTTGCATTCATCCGCCAAAATGGAGTCCTCGCTGTACTTACCAACAGCTGTTTTCAGCTCGGTGATGAAGCGCGCCTTTGCATCAAAACCCCATGACTCTGGAACCATGACATAAAAGAAGGGCTCGTGATTGACGACGGTGATGCAACAGGTTTTGCCTTCTTCATTGATGCCAAACATTTGAATCGTGAATTTTTTCTTGTCTTTGTTGTGTTTTACTCCACCACCATTGGAGCCACTACTGCCACTGCTGCTGCTACGACTATTGGTGCCCGGCACTTCATCGCGCACCTGGAAATCTAATAAACGGAATGAATTTTGTTCTGCCATTGATTAAATCAGACTCTGATACATACATGGAACTGCATTTTGTTTTTAATTGATTTCAATTTTTTATTGAAATCATTTTGAAATCATTGACATTGTATAACGTCGAAAATAAACAAATACTATTTAATGCGCAAATAATATAAAATTATAGTGTCATGACCATTTAAACAAACAAATAATTAGGAACATGAGTAGTTCAGCATCAATTTCTGCGGCCAAAAAACGTCGCGCCAACCAGGTTCAGCCACCAACTGCACCGCAACCAATAATGCAGAGACCAGGAACTGCCCCGGCGCCTTCTTTAGCAAACATGTCGCCGGCACAACGACAGCAATTCATGATTCAACAACAGCGAATGATGCAACAACAACAACAAATGCAGCAGCAGCAGCAGCAGCAGCAGCAGCAACAGAAGCCACAGTCAAAACAATTATCTGGAAATCAGTCGGGAAATCAAACCGGAAATCAAAAAACGGCATTATCCAAAGCTCCTGCACTGACATGGCCAATGCCTCCCATTTATCTGATGAAGCAAATGGACACAATCTTGTTTCAACAAAGCCAATCGATTGATGAACTTAAGAACCGATTAAACTGCATTGAATCTGGGTCTTTGCCGGATGGATTGCCAAATGCCGGTTCTGGATCTGGATCTAATTCTGGATCTGGATCTGGAGGATCGCAACTTGTTTTAGAACAAACGAAACATTCTCTGCTAGTGGATGATGAGTTTGTCTCAGGAATTGTGGACAACATCATGACCAATTCCAACTTGTCTGAAATCATTGAACAAATCGACACAGTGCAAAATGAAAATCGGGAGTTGCGCGAACTGCTTCATGCACAACAAAAAACCATCAATGAAATGAATGTCATGTTGTTGAAGTTGATTAGTCAAAGTTTGAATCAGCCTCAGGTGGCAGTTGCTCCTCCACTTCCACAAGTGTCGGCATCCGCACAACCTACAGATGCAGTAGAAAATTCCGGTGAAGAAGATGCAGATGAAGAAGAAGCCGAAGAAGAGACGCAAGAAAACAACATACAACTTGATGTCATTGAACCTGTAACTAAAAAAGCATAGGTTATAACCGTCTCGTAATATTTATATGAAATTATTGTAGCATATAAATAAACATAAGTATTTAAAAAAATATCACGCGATACAACAATAGTGTGCCAATCCCGAAATGCAATCAGTTTTTGCCGTGTTGATATTTTGCGTCATTCTATTTTTTTATTTGCACATTTACTTCCACATGAAAACCAGCAATGACCTTGAAGTGTATGAGATAGACCAACCATCAAAGGATAAACTGGAAGAAGTGTGCGACCTTCGCCAACCGGTTTTATTTGATTATGCGAACGAGAGATTAATGGAGTCGTGCACACTGAATGCGATCCGTTCATCATACGGTGCATTTGACGTGCGTCTTCGGAATGTGAAAGATGCTCCAGATGAAGCAGATGCAACCGAGTTGTACGTTCCTCTCACTCTGCATGCAGTGGCTGAATCATTTCGAAGCGACAAAGAGTCGCGCTACATCAGTGAAAACAATGGCGATTTTTTGGAAGAAACGGGCCTTGTGAAAACATTCAAATACAATGATGCATTTTTAAGGCCGCCAATGGTTTCTAAATGCATGTATGATTTCATGTCTGCATCTCCGGGCACCACCACGCCTCTTAGGTATGATCTGAATTATCGCAACTACTACTTGGTTACACAGGGCAGCATTAAAATGCGGCTGATTGCTCCGCATGCCAGCAAATATTTATATCCTGTGTCGGACTATGACAATTTCGAGTTTCGTTCACCTGTTAATCCATGGAAGGTTCAACCAGAGTATTGTGCCGACTTTGACAAAATCAAGACGATGGACGTGGAACTGCGTGCTGGACAAATCATTTACATACCGGCATACTGGTGGTGCAGCATCCAGTTTCCGAACAATCAAACCTCTGCAACGATATGCACGTTCAAGTACAGAACTTACATGAACACAATCAGTGTGTTGGACAAGATATGCTTGTGGCTTTTGCAACAGCAAAACGTTAAGCGCGACACCATTGAGAAAAAAATCACGGCATCCACTGGTCCAGGGGTTTCAAGTGTCGCTGCTCCCGCTTCCGCTTCCGCTTCCGCTTCCGCTTCCACTCCCGTTTTGGTGGAACAAAGGCTCGACAACATCAATGATGTTAGTGTAAATGCACCTAGCCAAAGTTAGGAATTCGTATGCAGATATTCTTTCTTTTTCAGGCGATAGTGCTCTCTCGAACAAGTTCCGCATTGAGTCATTTTGAATTTTATCAAAATACATTGGATTGATGTGTCCGGTTAAATCAAAAAAATCCGATGGGTACTGTTTTGGGAAGACATACAATTTTCCGAAGACAAACATGGTGAAAAATATCAATCCCATGGACCAAACATCATGTTGTTTTTGAACCTTTGTCCATTTGTACACTTCATCGATGTTCCCATTTTTTGTCGAGTTTACTCCGTTGCCGGTTTCAGGTGCGCAAAATGGAACAGTTCCTCCGGTTCCATCGCTAGTGTCCGCATCTCCGGACATGCCAAAGTCAATTAAGTAAAGCGACAATGATGATGGCAATGATTTCTCAGTGTTTTTTTTCACCAAAACGTTCCCTGGTTTGATGTCTCCGTGCACAATGTTGAAATCATGCAAGTATTGGACTGCTTCTGCCAACTGAATGCAGAGATGCATGACTTGGGCACTTGTGGGGTGTGCTTCGTGTTTAAGCCAAGCGTCCAATGTTTGAGAATTGAAGACAATTGGTTGAATGCTATATGAAATGTGATGAAAAATTGTGCGCATATGAACAGGCACACTTGAAATGTTTTTGAGTTGAATGTGAATTGGCAAAACAATGTGGTGATCCGAATCAATTCCACAACCGGCCACCGTATCCGATCTATTTTCAATTTTCATCACCCTTGAAACCACAAAATGTTCTGACTTTATTTGAGTGTTGTCAAATGCGTGTTCCACGCGCACCATGAAATGACTGGTTCGGTGCATTCCAATGATTAACTGCATGTTCCGATACATCCTGAAAATCTGGGGATGGTCATATATGTCTACGTCCGAAACATCGATTTCTAGAATAGGACGGCGCTTTGTTTTTGCAATGATGTGGACAATGTCATCTTTATTGAACATATATGAACGAACCGTGTATTTTTTCAATTCTGAAAAAAATAACAACCGTTGGATCATTGCAATCAGCGGCACAACATCATCCTTTGTTGATTTATTCCATTTGCTAATGACTTCCAGGTCAGACTGGCGCTTGCATTCCTCATGAACAATAACAACCACATCATTGTTTGAATCTGAAGTTGGTGCAACATCAGTGTCAGTGTCAGCATCAGCAACCATTGTTTCTGTGATAATGACAACATGTTCATTGGCTGTTTGGGTTGTTTGGGCTGTTTGGGCTGTTTGGACTGTTTGGACTGTTTGGACTGTTTGGGCTGTTTGGGCTGTTTGGGCTGTTTGGGCTGTTTGGGCTGTTTGGGCTGTTTGGGCTGTTTGGGCTGTTTTGGTTGTTTTT
>Ga0194133_10002067_pt1 | contig 32337 bp, 22 predicted proteins | sample TA2KigOf40mmetaG_FD_155448 | JGI IMG/M metagenome (GOLD analysis project Ga0194133, IMG submission 155448) | Freshwater microbial communities from Lake Tanganyika, Tanzania - TA2015055 Kigoma Offshore 40m | ecosystem: Environmental > Aquatic > Freshwater > Lake | place: Tanzania: Lake...
TCGTCGATGTTTCATGGTTGTTTCTGTGGGACAAAAGAGAGATTAAATTCAAAGAAAAACATAAGAACAAATAAATTCAATCTCTATAATTTGTCATTTGGAAGACCCAAAAAGAATCGCCGAATGAAAAGCAGTGGATGTTCAATAGATCATTTTATGGGACATTATAGAGATTGAATAAAAGTGGGAGATAAGAGAGATTGGATGGAAAGAAAAATAATCTCTCTAATTTGAAATGACCGAGGGTGGTTCATCCATCAACACATCCATATGATCGAAATCCAAGGTATCCGATTGTATGAGTTTATTATACCCATCGCTAAATGATGGGTGGTTAGAGTTGTTGTCCATTTCCATCATCGAATATTTCAAACGACGTAATTTGAGGAGGAGAGGCATCCATTTTTCTTGGTACAACCGGGCGACACTCTCTCGATTGTCTAAAGTCAATTCGTTCAACATTTGTTGTTTGGTTTCTTCCAATTCTCTCTCCGTGCTTCGGATCCATTCTTGGTGTTCGTCGGTGAAGCGTTGGTCGGCGATTTCTTGGAATTCGGCGGATTCTTGCAACAGAATTTGAAATTCATCGGCGACGCGTTTGAATTGTTTGGCGACGTCCTTTTCCGCCATGTAACTAAAGAGAGCATTCATTCGCAACAAAATGACTTCTTCTCTCTTTTGTTGCAACTCTGTATAATATTGTCGTCGCAGTTGTGTCAAGGGACTGAATTCGCCTCTATACAATTCGATGTGGAGAGAACATGACGACGACGACTCGGACGACGTGGACTTGGCGCCACACCGGGCGACATATTTGCGATTTTCCATGCCGAAATACGTGCCGCCTCTCGATCCACATTGAATACAACGCGGTTTGTATTGACGGACGCGAGCTTGGATTTGGGGAATGGACAATTTGTCTTTGCGTCCCTCCGACCAAATTTGTTGTCTCTTTTGTTTGAGTTTGGTTTCGTAGGTGTGTTTCAACCGGAAATAAGCCCGCAATGCCGATTCATAGGATTGGTTTTCTTCGGTGCCGAAGACGTCTTTGTTCAACAAGGAATCATTGTTGTTCTTGTTGTTTTTGTTGTCTTTTTGGTTTGGGTCTTTTTGGGTGTTATCCGAAACAAACGTCACACGCAAGAGAGGATTGCCCTCTTCGACGGACAAATTGTCCAATCCGACGAGACAAACACATCGTACCATTTGGTTATAATGTCCCACGAATTGGCGCAACTGGGGATACATGGAGAGATCGATTCGTTGTATGTGATTGTGGGACAAGGACAAGGTTTGTAGGGAGGCGGGAAATATGATTTCTGGTGTCTTTTCATGGAAGGCATTGTTGTCTAAATTCAAGGAAACAAGAGAGGTCAAATGGGAGGCGAAATCGGAGGGCAACGAAGACAACCCGAATCCCTGCATGGTGAAATGTTGTAATTTGGCGGGCAAGGGCCATGGTATGCCGCCCTCTTTCTCCCGAAGGGAGGCGTTAGACGATTGTTTTTCTTTTAAAATAATGGTATGGAGAGATGGAATGGCATCAAAATGTCTAAATTGACAAGATGAAGATGAAGAAGAAGATCGATCACAGATAAAGGTAGTCAAGCGTTTGAAGACGGCCGCGGAAGCGACATTAATGGTTCCTTGAAAATCATACAAAGAGAGATTGAGAACTTCTAAATGAGGGGATGATTTCGACCGTTCGGCAATCACAGCATCAAACAATTGTTGTGACATTTGGGTTTGTTGTTTGTGTTTTAGTTTGTGTTTTTAATGTGATGAAAAAAAAAACAATGAGTGGCGAAAAAAGTCCGAAAAAAAAACAAAAACAAAGTATTTATAATATATGATGTAACCTCTATTCACACTGAGAACATAAAGTGTTTTACATTTTTTTTAGACAAAAAAAAAACAAATGTATATAGGGTTTCGTTTCAGTGACCCAAAGGAACCATCATCTCGCCTTCGCCTACGGTTGGTAAATTGGTGATGGGCGACGACATGGCATGAATGCGTTGGTTTTCTTCTTTAAAAAATCGGATTTTGGAGAGAACATATTCTTGATCACTCATCAATCGGTTGAAGGATTCCTGAGGACTGGGTCGGGTTTTGTATCGGTAATAGAGAATGCCGCCAAAAATAACGACAAACAAAAATACCAAGAGTCCATTGAACCATAATTGATGGTATTTCATGCGTGTGGTATGGGCCTTTTGGAGCAAATCTTCCATGTAAAATCGTGCGGAATCATCGATGAGATTCGGTTCCGCGACTTTTTTATGCATGTAATTCATGTTTTTTTTTATAAAAAGCAAAACAAAAAAAGAAAATATGAATTTGATTTGAAATTAAAGTAAATAAATACAGTTTTACAGTGAAATTAAACATCTTCCTTTAAAATGTGCGTTAAAAATATTATATTTTTTCGATAATTCGGTGTTTTTGTTTATGAAACATTCAAAACACAAATTTATTGCTTTTCGCGAATAACGAATTGTGTTGTTTTCATCAAATGATTTACCACAACCACCAACACAAACATGAAACTGGCTCCCAACCAATTGTTGCAACCAATATGACTTGTTTACTAAATCATTTATTTTCTTCTTTTTTTCTTCGAAGTACAATTTATATTCAATATCTTCGGTGTATTTCATAAAATAGGAACATGGTTCATCTTGAATATCAAACTGTTCTTTGAAATTATTCCACATATTTTTTTTTGCACATCGAAAATATAAATAATCGTGTTCTTCATTTTTTCTCACATCACAGGGTAATCCACAATTACATAACGGCAAATGTTTTATATCCTCATTATAAAGTGGTGCATTATAATCAATATCAAATCTAGTGTATTTGCCTCCGCGAATTTTCTGCCAAGTATCTTTGTTATGTAACATCAGACATTCAGTGATATTATTTTCCGCCAATAAATTATCATATTCATCGTCTTCTTCTTCTGTATTAAATTCTTCTAAAATAGCCTTGCATCTGTCAAAGTATATATTACAAATTTTATTTGTGACAATTCGATTGTACTCGAAAAATTTGCATAATGTGGATATTTTATAAATTGCCGTAATTGATTCGGGTATAAAAGTTGATGTATTTCGTCCCCCCACCCCTTTTTCATGCTCCCAAAATCGTCGATATAATCGTTTTGTTTCTCCAACATAATAATAATCGTCATCACATTGTAATATATATACCCATCGCATTTTATAAATAACTGTGAAACTCTTATATGATTCTTCTTGCCGCCTCTCAAAAAAAAATAAGATTTTGATATTACACAAGGATGTGTTGTTCATTTATATTATTTTTTTTTAGTACTTGAGACAATTTAGTTTTATTTTTTCATCCTCCCAAAAACCAAATGACGGCTAAATAAGAGAGAATGGCCAAATACATGGTCGCCAACCAAATGGGCAGAATGGTGGTTTGGGAATGTCCCACCCCGAAGGGACGAAACATGCCCGATTTATTGTAAATGATGGTGGGTTTCCACGTATGCATTGCATAAAAGGCCATCAAAAATAAGACAATGGCAATGTACATTCGATATGTACTAATTCCATGTATGATTTCGGGACTCCATATCGACGACATTGATGTTTGGAGTTCAAATCAAAGCAATGTTTGTTTATTTTTTCCTTCCTATTTTATTTTGAGGGCGGAATAGTTTGTAATTTGTTTGTATTTTTTTGGGGGAAAAAACAACAAAAAAACACCCAAAAAAAAAATCATTCATTCATTCATTCACATTCCATCGATTCATCATCAATCGATCTAAACCATCTTCGGATTCCACATCCACAAACATGGACTCTGATTTGTGGGGTTGTCTTTGTGGCCGCGAAGCGGCCACTCCGAGAGGACTTGCCGAAGGCTGCCTCTCCCTTTCAACAAGCGAAGTGTGAAGGAGAGGAGGACTTGTCCCGGACTGCCTCACCGTTGACGGGAGAGGACTTGTCACGGACTGCCTCACCGTTGACGGGAGAGGACTTGGCAAACGATCGAATTCCATGTCCAAGAGCGCATACATACATTTGCGAAGTTGTCCTTCCAAGACAGGATTGGTGATATCTCCGAGGGCGGGATATTTGACGATGTTGACCATATAAGAATGCAAAATCGACAGCCAAGCGTATTGGTGGAGAGCATAGATGGTTTCGGGTTGAAAGAAAACATGGGCCATCATGACTTTTTGTTGGCTGGGATGGTATTGCATTTTGCCGCCGAAATGGGGCACGCAATCCAGAAATTGTATCCAATGTTTGGCGGTGGTTAGGACATCCCGGATGGCATCTTGAAAATAGTCGTTGTCGTTGTTGTTGGCAAGGTTGTCCCTTAAAGAGAGAAGAGGTGCATAATGAGCATCGATTTTGGAGAGCAACGTGGGATTGGACGAAGGACGGAAATACGATCCGGTTTGAATGAGGGTGGGATACAATTGTCCCAAATGAAAGACCGATTGTCGTATTTGAAACAAGGAATTCGTTAGATCATGAGGAGATGACGACGACGACGACGACGAGGACCCAATCCGATTCCATACATCTCGAAGAAGGTGTTGCGATGAATGAGCACGTGCATCCCCTAAAAAGTGAATCAATTGATGTTGTGTTTGTGTGATGGCGGCGAATACATACTTTTGTAACTCCAATTCTTCGGGGAAGGGGGCAAAATATTGAGGTGTCGATTGTGATTGGGGTTGTTTGGTTGTTGAGTATCCTTTCAAGGTGGCATCCAACAAAGCAAACAATTCCTTTTTATTGTCATGGACATTGTTGTCTTTTTCGTGTTTTCCTGGTCGGTGGAGTTCACTTTCGATGATATTGCGGAAACGGCCCATCATGATGGCTTCGGAAGACAAGGGTGCGGAGGTAGATGTGGAGGTGGAGGTAGAGATGTCAGTCTTGTTTGTTTTTCTGGAAACGGAAACAATATTGCGTTGATGGACGGCTTGCATCAATCCATGGAAATGTTTCACCGTAAAATGATGATTGTTTTCTTTTAAAAAGGCAATCTTTTCTTCGAGCGAAGACGAAGAAGAAGAAGGGAACACCGGTTTCTTGCCATCGGGGAACAAGGTTTGAAAGATGGTTTGCAAGGATGCCGGAAAGGCTTTCCATGGTTTGTCCAATTCTCCATAGCGAATGAAGGCGGCATAAACCAATCTCTCTAAAATGGGCAATTGTTGGAATTCGAGAATGGACGACGACGACGCCATCCAAGCAAAGAATTTCCTTTTGACGGCGAGGAAGGTAGTTTGTCCCTCCTTTTCATAGGATTGTATCAATTTCTCGATTTGTCGGAATTTCAACAATCCATCCTCGACTTTTTTGTTGTTTTGGATCGAAGTCATCAAGGGGGGTATCATCAATACATGGGCAGAAGCGGAAGCGGAAAAGGAAGAGACAGAAGAAGAGGAAGAGGCGGAAGAGGAGCCAATCGTTGTCGCTGCCACATTCAATTCATGAACGACAGAATAGGCCAAACGAATCATCCGTCCCTGTAAATCCCGTACATTTTGTCGAGCTAAAGAGAGATTCGATGACATATGGATGCGTGCTTCTTTTTCGAATTCGGCGGTCATGCCCACGGCGGTGGGAATGGGTCCTGTTTCCAACAAGGGCGGCAAAAAGTGAATCCATTGTCGTTGGCGTTGTACACTTTGGATGGCATTCAATACGGCATCCGTTTCGACGCGATGGACCAACAAAAATTCTCTTTTGCGAGCATACATTTCGCGAATGTCGTCGCGTGCCATCAACCGGGGCACCAAATCCACGAGAAAGGCAAAGATTTTGGTGGAAGACATGCCCCGAATGGATTGCCAGGGTTCGGTGGGGGATTTCTTTAGGGTGTCGAGCAAACACGCCATGAAATGGAGCCCGGGGGCGTCTTTCGGTGCGATGACGGATTGCCCGAAGACGGGTGCCAACGGATAACCATCCAAAGAACGCAAACACCGTGTGGATCGTGCCGTCGCCGTCAATTGGAAACTGGGTGTCATGGATTGCAAGAAAAGGAAAAAGGCGGTCACCGAAAAATGGACGAGACGTTGGTTGTAATACATTTCGTAGGGCGGCCAATGGTGGTATTTGCGTTTTCGGCGGCGTTCGTAGCGTTCGCGGTCGAATTCAACGAAATTCGCCGAGGACATACAATCGGCGACCACACGAATGACAAATCGGGTGATTTGGTTCTGTTGTGTTTTGGCGTGCAATCCAATGGCACGCGACAAGACATCGCATATATTTTGGATGATTTTGGCTTGTCCCAATACAATCAATGTATTGGGGACCACCAGGTCTTCTTGTTCTTGATTTCCTCCCATTCGGTCTTCTTTTTCTTGGTCCAGGTCTTGTTGGTTGGGGACCACCATGTCTGGTTGCATAATAAAATCGACGGGTTTCAAGGGGAATCCGCTAAACTTGTCCACAATATAGAATCCATCCTCTCCAAGCGTGCCATATTTCGCACAAATGGAATCGATTTTTTCCTTGTAAGCCCCTCCTGAGTTTTGTTGCTTATTATTGCTACCCAGTTGCACATACACTTGGGCGAGTTGCGCCAAGGAGGAGGGCAGGAGGGGCAAATGGGTTTCGCGATCATACACGAAATGCAAATCTTCGCCGTCCTCCCCGACGGCTTCATATCCATATTTTTCGACAAAGGCATGCAAGGCGACATACCGATCGTGTTCATGAGGAACCCGGAAAATTTGATCGAGGAGATGGGCGGCGACGGACTTTTTGGACAAGGCGGACGACGAGGACGATGACGAGGTCGATGCGCGCGATCCCAATTCGGAGGCATACAAGGTGGGACGCAAGGTTTGCAGCAGTCGCAATTTGCCAGCCATGTGGGTGCGTCGGTATTCTGTGGCCAAACGATGCAAATATTCTTGTTTCATTTCCTCTCGGGTGAATGAACTTCGTTTGTCCAATTCTTCGAGAGAACGTCGACGTTGTGCCAATCGCATTTGCATGGCGGCGGTGACATGGGGCAATACCATACGTGGTACATGGGTTTGGGGTTGGCATGTCATGGAGGAGGAGGAGGAGGAGGAAGACGACGACGAAGAGGGTGGCATAGGTGGCAATTTATCGGATAAATGCTGAAACAAAGTTTGGTTGTCTAAAAAGGAATACTCATCGACTTGATTGTCTCGCAGCCAAACACCATGGTGTCGAACATAATATTGTTTGTTGGCCAAGGCTTCCTCCCATTCGGTGTGTCGTTGTTTCAAGTTTTTATTTGTGTTGGCATTTGTATTTGTATTTGTATTTGTATTTGTGTTTGTGTTTTGTTTGGACGATGGTTTCTCAATCAAAACGGCATATTCCCCCTCGCGAACCAATCGTTTTCCCCGAATCAATGTTTTCGCTAAATCATGGGCCAAGGAGGGGGGACAATCATGTCGATCAACCAACATGGATTCCAAAAATTCAATGAAGAGAGCCGGTGGTTGGTCTTTGAATTGCGTCATTCTTTCTTGTTTGTACAATTCGAGGATTTCATAGGGAGTATCGTCCATTTCGGCATCCACATATACGGCATTCTTTTGAATCATCAAGTCGGCGAGGAGTGTTTTGGCATCTTCTTCTTCTTCCGCTTCTTTGTTTGTCTTTGTCCGATCGGAGTCCACAGAACGGTCATTGTTGTTGATGTCGTTGTCTTTTTGCAAGGATCGCAACGAATAATACTTTTTCACAATCAACGGACGTCGACAAACTTCCATGGCGGACATGTACGCCGAGGACGACGTATCAATTTCGGCGCTTTCGAGTTTGTCGATGATACCCGTCGCCGAAATCAATTTGTCTTGTAACAAATACGTCAACATGGCGCAATAGGTGGCTCCACCATCGGTTTGCCCCAACAAATGGAAAAATTCGGATGTGGTATAATAGTCGCCGGCGGGTATTGTGGCGACGGCAGCACTCCGGATTTGTTTGTTGTTATTGTTGTTATTGCCGTCGTCATTGCCGTCGTCATTGCCGTCGTCATTGCCGTCGTCATCATTGCAATTTTTCAACAAACGAAAGGTATTTGGTTCCCCCTTTTTTGGTTTGCAAAGAGGATGCCAATAGGCCGAACGGAACATATCGGTGAAGGACACCACTTTTTCTTTTTTCAAGCCTCCAGTCCCCTCGCCTTCCAAGGGAAGACTTACTTGAGCACGCAGAAATGCCGGATCAAACCACCCCGTATGGGCGACTTTCCAATCCTGGACCAATTCTGTGGCAAACAAAAGAGAGGCTACTTTGGACCATATTTCTTTGTTGGATTCGGCGAGTTGTTGTGCGCGTTGGGCTTGTTTCGCGAGATGGCGCCACACGAAACGTTGGACTTGTAAGGAAAGAGAGGTAGAAGAGGAGGATGACCGCGAAAAACATATTTTATCCAAGGCATCGTAGACATCCGAAGAGGAGAACATATGTTTCTTTTGTGTGGCGGCAATCCATGTCAACCAACATTTGAGGCGAGGAAAGATGGATGGTTGTTGTTGTTGTTGTTGTGTCGTTGTTGTTGTCGATAAACGATGATTGAAATCCCCATCATAAAACAAACAATCCTTTGTGCGCAAATATTTTTTGGCCCATACGATTTCTTTGTTTTCATTGGTCTTTGTGTTTGAATTTGTGTTTTTGTATTTCGACTTCACAGAGAGCAACATTTCTCGGAAAGGTCGTCGATCAATACGCGTGGTTCGCGAACCGAGCGCATAAAACAAATACGGATAATGGACGGCCAATTGGTGTTTTTCCCAAATGGACGTGACGGGGGCATGAATGGCATGATACCGAACAAAGGGTTCGGGCAACATTAAAAAGGATGTTGTTGATGACGATGACAACGACGATGATGTCGACGATGATGTCGACGGTCGGAATCCATGTTTTGACCAAATGAGTGTGGGTTGAGGAGGAGGAGGAGGAGGAGAGCTTGTTTTTTTTGTATTTGTTTTTGTATTTGTCGAGTTTTCGTTAGTTGTTGGAAAAATCCAAGAGGCGGAAAAAAAGGCATCGGCACAAGAAGACGAAGAAGACCGTGGTCCAATGGTCATTCCTTCGGCATCCAATAGGGAATATTCATTGTGTAATTGGCGATATTGGTCGACCACCCGAAAAATGGAGTCGAGTTGATGGGGCGAACGAACGGCAATGTAGGAGGATGTCCAAGTGTCGGTTAAATCGCGTAATTGGAAAGGCAACCGATAACGTCGGAATTCGGGTGCCACGGTTTGGTTGATTTCCAAATCGGCAATTTCATCGGCTTCCAAGGCAAAGACATCGACGTCGTCGTGGACGGACAATTTCGTGTGGAGAAGTTGAATGGGCGATTGCGAGTGAACTTCTTGGATGAAAAGATAATCTTCGGGGGGAATGTACACCGAGACGGATTTGGAGGCGATATCGAATTCGGCGGAGGCATGGGGCGCGATAAAAGAGACATCGTTTTCATCGAGGGTTTTGTTGACATTGTTGTTGTCTTCCTCATTTATGTTGTCATCTGTATCACCATGCTCGAGTTTGGATCCAGGAAAAGGAGTGTCACTCACGGAAATGGACCGGATATTCCATTCGTCGGGAATACCTTGGTAGGCGAAATCGAGGGGAAAAGGGGGGAAATTTGCGGATTTTTTGCCATTGGATAAAGGAGTGATTTCAATCGTGTCATTGACTAAATTGGTGATTTTTCCTGTGAGGATATTTTTATTTTTGATTTCGTTTTGTTCGTTTTGTTTGTTTTCGTCACCTTCTTCGTCTTCTTTTTCTTTTTCTTCTTCTACTTCGTCTTCTTCATAAAATTGAATTTGAATGTATTTTCCAGGAAGTAATTTTTGTTGGCGTGCGAATCCTTTTTCTTTCAGTCGTTCGTGCAAGACAATACCGAGTACCCCTTGTTCTTCCAAAAATGATTTGTCGCTGTATTTCCACAGAATACGACGTTTCCATTTATTTTTATTGTTGTCGTTGTCGTGGTTGTCTTCCATTTGATGAGTGTCATATTCAATCAAACGGGCAACTTTATAATCGATGTAATCGACCAAATAAACATGTTTGTGAATATCGGGATTGCTGGGTGCTTCGATTTCAATGATATCTCCCAACCGAATATCATTGTTTTTGTTTTTGCTGTTGTTGCCGTTGCCGTTGCCGTTGCCGTTGCCGTTGCCGTTGTTTTGTTTGGACGGTTGTTCCATTTTGTTTTTCTAAGATTTTTTTTTCTAATATATGTTTTTTAAAAAAAAATATCAATTTTGTTTTGTATTTATTTTAAAAAAACCGATTGGGGGTACTGTCTATGTATTTTTTTTTCTTATGATTGTCTTTTTATTTGTGGTTGTTTTTGTAATGATGGATGGATAGTATATGCAATACACAATGCACACGTCATGGATATTAATTTCTATTCACCTGGACTGTATCAGTTCAAGGTAAATAAAGTTTGTCTTTAAAGCAATTTTTCGTAAGAAAAATTGGTGGTGAACCTGCGAGTGAAAGGAGCAGGTGAATAAAGATTCAAACCAACCAATCAAATTGATATAAAGAGTCCACCATATTTGAAAAATTAACACACACACACAAACGTAAAAACATTTTGTTTTGTTTTGTTTTGTTTATTCGAAAAAAAAAATGACGACGCTGCCATTACCAACACCCGAATCATTTGCTTATTTGTCGGATCCGAGTGCTCATTCGTTTGTGCCCAAAGATCGAGGCAATTATTACATATGGAATAATATTCCTTCGTTGACTCAAGAAAATGTGACGTATCGTTCGATTATTACATCTAAAAGAACGGGAAAATTGCTTTGTATGAGTCCCATCCAATCCTTGGAGAAAGAAGATTTCGTCGCGGATGTCACGAAAACGGGCCAAAAAATATCCGACTTGGAAATCACCGAAATGATCGAAGGCACCATGATTAATTTGTTTTATGACGACGAAGCGGGGCATTGGGAAATCGCCACGAAGAGTGGTGTAGGTGGTCATTATCGTTTTCAGAAACAGAATTATCATTTGGCTAAGGCGACGGCGACGACGGCGGATGTCCATGACAAGTCTTTAGCGGTCCATGACAAGTCTTTAGCGGTCCACGACAAGTCGTTTCGCGAAATGTTTCTCGAATGTGTTTCGGCGGGATACCAACAAAAGCAACGAAATGGTCGGCAAGGGACCCAATCTTCTTCTTCTTCTAGAAACAATCGAAAGAAGACCAAGTTGTCCGAAGAGTGTGGAGAGGAGGAGGAAAAAAACAGCACCTTCGGTACGTTGGAGGAGATTCCTCTCCTGAAATCAGGTGATCTTTCCCCAAATTATTGTTATTCGTTTGTCATGCAACATCCCGACAATCACATTATATATGACTACCATCGATCACAATTATATTTGATTGCCATGTTTCATCGTGTGAATGATACTGCGATGGAGTATTGTCCTCTGTCCACCCCCCATATGTCTTCATCTTATCGAGATGCGGCCGACGCGTTGTACGCCAATACGATTCGTGCCGTACCATATCGTGTGAAATTCGCCACCAACGAATTGGATGCGCTGCCCACGTTTGCCGAGCAATTGGATCAGGCCCAACGGGATTGGTGGATGGGAATGAAACCCATGGGATGGTGTCTCCAGAATCCGGCGACACAGAATCGTCATGTGTTGGAGAATCCTTCCTACAATTATTTGAAGGAATTGCGTGGAAATCATCCCAATTTGCAGTATTTGTATTTGTCGTTGATGTTGGACACGGCCCATTTGCAGGAGGGTGCGAATTATCGCAATTCGAAGTTGAGCGAGTATTTGATGTTTTTCCCCCAATATGAGAGCCAATTCCGTCAATTTCGCGTCGAATTTGAGAAATATGCGACCAAGGTGTACAAAACCTATGTATCTTTTTTCATTATGCGTCAACGCGAACTTCGTTATCCCCGCAAATATTTTACTATTGCTCGTCGCATCCATCACGAGGTGTTTTTGCCCCACCGACAATTTGGCACGCATGCCAATCCCCACGAAGTCAAAGATCCCACGAAACCCTTTAATGTTTCCTTCAATGTGACGCGGCACTATTTGAAATCATTGAAAGTGGGTGAATTGTATCATTTATTGAATATGTCCGAAGACGATGAACAAGAACAAGCACAAGAGCAAGAGCAAGAGCAAGCGCAAGATGAAATTGGTAGTGTCGTCGATGCATCATCATCTGAGATGGATGTGGATATGGATGGAAACGAAGACGATCGAGATCAAGACCAACAAAGACTTGAATACGAAAACCAAGACCAACAAAGACTTGAATACGAAAACCAAGACCAACAAAGACTTGAATACGAAAACCAAGACCAACAAAGACTTGAAGAAGAAGAACCTTATTTTGAATCCCATATGGCCGTTGATGTGGCCGAATCTGTGTTATAACCTTTCACGGTCCGAAGGACCGGAATGGTACAATCGTTATAACCTTTCACGGTCCGAAGGACCGGAATGGTACATTATAATATTTTTTGTTTACGGAGCGCAGTGTACTTGCGTGTGTCGAATACAATATATTAATCAATTAATTTGTTTGTTTGTATGATTGATATTTTTTTTTTTATTTTTATAATTATAATTTTTCAAAAGCAAGTATTTTTTTTTTGTAAAAGGAAAAAGTGATGATAATTATAAAAAAAAAACAAAACAAAAAAAAAACAAAATACAATCACTAATCCATATGTTTCCATGCTTCCGACAAACGACTGATGGATAAAATATAGCGTCCAGCTTGGTATTTGCTGTGGGAAGACATGGAAATTAGACACGATCGTACTTTTTCAATTTTATCGAAAATAGGATCGTTTTTCTCCCACGTGTACAAATCATCACCGTAGTCTTTTTTGACAAAGAAATCTATATTGGAATCCAAAATCTCCGAACGATACCTACAATATACGTGATCATACCATACACGAATAATACTCGTTGGATTCATCATACGAATGGTTTCGAAGGCATTGCGTGTGGCTCGTATTTCTGTACATTCGGGGTACACGGAAATGACATCATCCAGGAATTCGAAAAATAATTTGTTGAATGCGCGCAGAATAGCCGATTTGTCCATGATGTTGGGTTTTACGTGTGTGTCTAACTAATAAATGATGTGTATGTGTGTATTGATTGTTTTATTTTAAACACATGATTTATTTATATTGTTTGTATTTTGTGTTTTGTTTGTATTATGGACAAACTTACATACCAATCTTTTTAATGACCAAATTGGCAAAATCGCCCAACATGGATCCTCCACCCCCACTTTTTTCTGATTTGTTGTTGCTGGTTGTGTCCTCGGATAACGAAGACGACGTGTCTTTTTTGGAATACGAACGGAGAGGTGGACCTCTTCCATCAAATTCGGAGAAAGATTGGGGACCCTGTGAAAACGAGGCATTGTGTTTGCTGTCGGACATGACTTCGGTGGCACCGGCATCGCCTTCCATTTTGTTGTTGTCGCCACTCATGATTTTAATGACGGGGGCCACATTGATTTGTTGTCCTGCGGGAGACGCCGCCGCAGACGACGGATCATAGGCCGCCGCATTCGCGGCGGCTTGCAACAAATGTCGTCGTTGTTCCAAATCGGTTTGTTTGGCCATTTCTTCCACCATTTTGCGAAGATGGGCTCCCGCGATGCTATTCATGGCAATCAATTCGTTGGGCAAGGCGATTTGGATGTAGCGTCCATCCGAGGAATCACCACTCTCCGGAGGACATTGAATGGTTATCAAACGATTTCCCAAACGAATAATACGCCAGATTTGGTCGGCCATCAAATCGAATTCGGGCGAGCGACGGAAATACACCATTTGATTCAATTGGAAATCTTTGACTTGTAAGTCGGTGTCTTTTTTCTTTTCATTTTCATTTTCATTTGTGTTGTGGATTCCTCTTTTTCCTCCTCCACTTTTTCCAAAGGCTGCTGCTGCTGCTGCATCTTCTGTCTCTTCCAAGAAGATATTGGCTTCCCGATCCGCCATTTTAAATTGATAGGCCAATTCTTCTTCATCTGGGGCAATCGGTGCATATCTACTTTTTGTTGTTATTTGCGATGATGAGGAAGACGCATCGAAAAAATTCGTTCGCTCATCTATTGCCGGATGGATTGCCTCTCCACTTCGTTCCGAGGACAACTCCTCCATTTCTAATTCATCATTGGTATGATTCGGTGGATGTTGTTGTTGCTGCTGCTGCTGCTGCTTGGCCTCCGAAATACGTTGACGTCTCTCTTTGAATTCTTTGCGATTGCGTTCTTCCTCTTGAATATAAAATTTGGAATCGGGAGGATCGCGCAAATGCAAACGCCAACGTATGTCGGCGAGAACTTCTTCGGGTGTCATGATATTTTTGTTGTTGTTGTTGCCGTTGCCCAATAAAATCGACGCATTTTGGGAATCCATCAAACTCTCCAATTGACGAATATTATCTTCGGTGATGACACGCATGTGAATATTCATGGCTTGCAATTCTTGGATCAAGGTTTTCAAGGCATAGGGTACGGCAACCAAACTGCTCTTTGAATCACCACGATTAGAAGAAGGAGAAGAAGAAGACAGGGGATTCTGTTGTATGAATCCCGACGTATTTGAAACCATCATGCGATACGAATCACTTCTCTCCATCAACGATTCCTGTGTGAAATGCGTCAAGCCGTGGGCCAATGCCGTTTGTACGTCGCTTTCGTCGAAAAAAGGCGCGGCTCCACTGGACGACGTGGTAGTGGTGGTGGGTTGGCGAGTAACGATATCACGCGGACCCCGACTACGAACGGCGAACGTGTCTTCGATGCAATCCGTGCGCATGTAATACCGAGGTCCCATGAAAATTTCCGCTTCGATTTGTTTGCCGGTGGCGCCGTCATACAAAATCTCATTTCCACTGGAATGCAATCCCGTTTTCTCGAGAATTTTCCCATAGGCGGCACCCCCATGCGACACGGAGAAAGCTGACCCATCGATGGCCGCCCCATATTGCAAAGCGACTTTCCCCGTCAAACTTTCCATGAGGGACCCCACAATGTGCATGGCGGTGGGAGCCACAATCAAATCGGGACGAACGCCGGTCCCCGTAAAAGGCATATCGATTTCGGGAACCAAGGAACCCAACGATTTTTTTTCGCCGAAACGAGAGGCAAAATGATCGCCATACATGGGCGCACACAGTCGTCGATATTGTGTTTTTCTGAGTCCTTGACCTTGACCTTGACCTCGTTCGACAGATACCGTAACTGTAACTGTATCATTATTTTTGGCGTTGTTTTGAAACCCACCATGGTCATTACTAGAATCATGATCTTGTTGGAATAAGGTTTCAAAGATGGTCGCATGAAACAATCCACGTTCGACGGATCCTTGATTGAAAACAAGCGAATCATTTCCTGGCCATGACATGACGGCCACCATGACGTTTTCTCCGGTGAGTGTGGGGAAATACGTCGAAACCCGGCTGCGAATCAAGGGACGTTGGGCCTGATGCAATAGGGTTTGTTTTGATTGTTGGTGTTGCTGCTGCAAACGAGGTGTCCATGTGAGAGGACCTTCGATGGCGTCCGACAAGGCGAGATACCCCTGGCGATTGGCCTCAAAGGAATTGTGTTCGGGAAACACCACATGACTTCCGGCAAATCCAAACAGCACCGATGGATGGATTTCCATATGGGTGAACAGGGCTTGGCGACGGGGTTGGGCTTCCCAATCCACCAAATTCATACAAAAGAGAGATTGTTCCGAGGTTTGTGCATCCACGTATTCGATGATGCCTTTGTGTTTGTTGAATTCGTGATACAAGTGAGGTTCCAATGTCTTTGTGGTGTCCTGTACATCATCATCATCTTTGCCTTCCCGAATGAAATGATCCTTCCATGGACGCGTCCAATCGACCAAAAAAGGACTAAACACGTCGCGAATCGGAACATCCGGATGTCTTTCGTGAAATCCCGTCACCATTTGTGTCCAAGAACTCAACGCTACCCCCTTTTGTTTTTTTGTGGTGTTGACATCGTTGTGATTCCCTGTTGAAGAGGACCATCGACTCGTTCTCTCAAAGGACAATACCCCTTGGATTTTCACCCTGGTCTCTTCAATGTCTTCTTCTTTGTCCACATAAAAAACCGGGCGACACAGACGCCCCCCGTCCGTCGACAAATAAATCGATCGTTCGTGAATCGAAAAGGCGATTCCCGTACAAATGGGCAACAATCCGTTGCGGCGGTGTACCAACAACAAATGCATGATTTTCAAGGGTTGTGCTGTGAGGAACGCCCAGTATCCATTGAGGAAAATACGAATTTGAGAGGCGGCCTCAAAGGGCACCACTATATGGGATACGGGCGTCAACCAAGCAAAACAATGGGTGTGTAACCAATCGTGGAGGTATTGGCGGGGATATCCGCGGGAAACGACGGCATGCAACGCCAGGCTATTGTCGATAGGATCCAAATATCCATAATGAGAGGCATGACACATTTCGTTCGTGCCACAATGCCGCTTCGATGAGCGAAGCGGATCGTGCACTTGTCGAAGTTGTTGGATGGTGGCGACGTGGGACGAACGATCCAACAAAACAGAACGAGAAGGCGAGGTGATCGATTTTTTGTTGTTGAAATGTTTAGCAATCTTTTGATCGACCAAATAATGATTGAAAACGGAGAGGTATTTATCCAAAATCAAATTATCCAATCGAACCATGTACTCGGAGCCTTCGACGTTCATGTATTGTTCGAATGTCTTTCGCACATATTGGAATTGTTGGACCAAGGCATCGGCGACCACATTTTTAAAGAGAGATCCAAAGGATTGCAACCGTTTGTTTGCCAAATGCATTTGACCATTGGATTGACGTTGGTTGCCTTTGTCGTCGTCGTCGTGGCCTTTGTCTTTGTCCTTGTGGCCTTTGTCTTTGTCCTTGTGGCCTTGGTGCATGGAAGCATCAAACATCAATTTGTGAACCATGTGTCCCAAGAAAAATGCCTTCTCCCGATGATTGTTGGAACCCACATGAGGCAATACCCAATCATTTAGGAAATTGGTTATGTCGTTGTCTTCCACACCTGCACCGACCAGTTGTTCTTGAATGTAGTAGAGCGCCGTAGATTGATCCAAGATAGGTCCGGCATCCTCGACCGAGGCAATGAATTCATTTAGGGAAAAGGCCGGGTTTTGCATATCATACACACACATTTCTATAATTTCATAGTCTGAGAGGATTCCCAATGCGCGAAATAGGACGAAGAGTGGAATAGATAGTGGTTGTTGTGGTTGTTCTGGTGATTCATACGGATGGTGTCCGTAAGAAATACGAACCATGATTTTAGGACAATGTTCGGGATGCCATTGGAGTGATAGCGTACTTGGATGACGGAAGACATTTTCTGACACCGAATCGATTTCAGCAATAAAGATTTGATTTTGTTTCCCTTTTGTTTCTTCTTCTTCTTCTTTTTCTCCTTCTCCTTCTCCTTCTTCTTCTCCTTCTCCTTCTTCTTCTTCTTCTTCTTCGTTTTCATTATTGGCAATGTCATTTTCATTTTGATCCTCACGTGCTAGAAAAATGGTATTGGGAGCACGTTGCCATTGGGAGAGACATACCCTCTCTTTGCCATCAATAATGAAATATCCACCGGGATCATGGCGATTTTCCCCCACTTCGGCGCGCATTCCTTGGGACATGCCATAGAGAATACAATGCTGGGATTGCACCATGACGGGGAAATATCCCAAAAACAAATGGCGCAACCAAATCGTGCGACGTTGGCGTTTCATTTTGACAGGATCGGTGACATCCTCGAGTGATTGTGCCAAGGCTTCTTTCAAAAGTTCACTAAAATCTGCGGTGGATTTTTCCGAGATGGGAGGCAACAATTGACTCGCATGAATGGGATCTTCCTTTTTGGTTCGTTGTTTTTTGTTGTTACGTCGTGATGGGTTTTTGTCGTTGTCTTCCTCGTCATCGTCTTCCACATCGGTGTCTTCTTCTTCTTCTTCTTCTTCTTTGTCTTTTTCCGTTTCTTTTCCTTTCTCTTCCTCTGTATCGCTTTTCTTTTTTCCTCCGCTCAGTGTCAATTCTTTGTGAAATTGATAATATTCCAACAATCGTTGTTGCTGCAAATCTTCTTCGGAAATTGTTATATTTTGTCCATCTAAAGACGATGTCAATGACTTGGACAAGTCCTCGGAGCGAAGTGGAGAGGCGGCCTTTGGCATCATCTCATAAAAGAGGGGGGAAATATTCAGAGGGATTTCTTCGCCATCTTTCCAATAGTCAATGAATTCGACTTCGATGTCGTAATGTACTGGCATAGCATAGGTCATATCGCGCAATCGTGCTTCATTGGGGAACATATGATGCACACGATCGGCATCATAAATGACCGGATTGCCATATTCCAAGTGTTGACCGTTTTTGCCGCCCACATACAAACGACATTGATATTTGAAGTCTTGGATGTCGTAGTCGTATTGGGTTTGCAAAGTCAATGGATTTTCATTTTGATGGCGCAACATGGTTGGCAAGTCATGGGCGAAAAAATCATTATACGAATCCAAATGATGTGCTGCCAATCGGAAGGTTTTCTCTTTGAAGGGAGCTTCCACAATATTCCATAATGTGGATTCGTCCATGGATGGATTCGGTAAGGTTGTGGATGATTTTTTTTTTTGATTCGATTTTGTTTGGTTTGATTTTTTTTTTACCCCGACTTTTTTTTTTCAAATTTTTGTTTATTTGAAAATTTGCTTGTTTGCTTACTTGCTATTGAGCAGATTTTTAGTTTTTGGTATTTATGTGTGTTTTTATTTTTATTTTTATTTTTTTTTATTTTCTGTTTCCTTCTTTTCTTCTTTTCTTCTTTTCTTCTATTCTTCCATCGAAGTTTCGATGCGAGGACTCGTCTCCTCATTTTATTTTTTTGGGAGGGGAAAAAAAATAAAAACGGATGTTTCATTCCTTTAAGTTCTTTTCATCAAATCATAATTTAATTCAAATCCAAATTAAATCAATTTTATTTCATTCCGCAAAAAACTATTTAAAGAACCCAATCATTCAGAAAAAAATGAATATGGACACCACGATGAGAAGGGGAAGAAAAAGAAAGCAGACGGTTGCCATGGTAAGTGCGGAGATGCGTGAGAAAATCAATCGCATATTGGAAAGACATCCCATGTATGGAGCATCGCGCCCCCGTTTGATTCATTTGTGTGGTCACCCGCATTTTAGTTTGCATATAGACTACCAACAGCACACTCGTCTCGAGTATTTCGGTCCCGGGGAGTATATGCCGTTTGGCAAGAAAACCGAGCAAGTGTATCTGTGGAATCGCGATGCGTGGCTTGAAATCAGTGAGTATATGCGTGCGAATGAAGACCGGAAATATGCAGAAACAGTGGCGAAGCGCGAAGTGGGTTTATACGCCATCCGCCGCCTCATTTGCCATTATATGCGCAAACATGGCATCCCTGGCACGAGAAGATACATTCAGTTTTGGAAAGACCTGGATAAGGACATTGTGGCAAGGGGATCCGTCGCCCAAAATCGTGTCTTTGGTAATGAGACTTTACTTCGTGCTATTAAAAGTTATATTTTTCATATGTAATTCTTTTTTTTTGTTTTATATTCTATTCTATTCCATTTTATCATATTAAAATTTTTTTATTCATTATAATATAATTAATTATTTTTCATTTTCTCTTTTTCATTTTGACTTTCCATTAACAATAAAACAAAAGAAAATGCTTGACACCAACGATTTATTTTGTCCCCTTGGATCGGAATTCTGTTTGTATTTTGAAATTTTAGCCGGAGTCAAACTCTTTATATTCGTTCTCATTATTTTGGGCATTTTGTATACGGGAATCATGCAGAAACATAGCATGGAATTCTACTTTGTGTCTATTCTCCTCAGTTTTGGATACTTGTTGTCGTATTTGGAGAATCGCATGTTGTTTACAATGTGCGGACGTACTTTGTAAAATTTTGAAAATAAAGTCATTATTTTTATTTTAGAATCATTTGTTTTGATTAGAAAAATAAATATAAACAAGAAAACACATTTCGAAAATATTCCGACAGCGATTTGCAAAATCACAAGACGAAAAAGAGAAGAGAATGATGTCACACAACAACAATAACAACAACAGTATCGTGACTTGCCAACCGTCGGAACTCTGCCAAGTGTCATTGTCGGCATCCATCAAAAAGAAAATTGATTCGTATGTCATGCGGCACCGCATTGTGTTGCATTTAAAAAATGGACATTCGTATAATGGTATTTTGTGGGATGCCACCAGTTCTACCGTGCGTTTAAAAAATGTATATTTGTTGCCCATGTGTAACACTTTTTATAATTCTACCGATTTCATAGTTGCATGGGAACAAGTGAAGACGGGGAAAATTTATGAGAGAGATTCCTCTGGAGTAATGAGTCCGCATATTTTGTATTCCTTTTCTTTTTCATAAGAATCATAATTTAATTTTATTTTTTTTCAGGAATGGATCATACAACAAAGAAATATGCTGGTTTTGAATTTGAATCCTCCAAAAAAAAGGTTCACCCGGATAAACGTTTGTATGTGGTATCCAATGAATTTGCCGATTTCTTCGGGTTAAAACGATTGCAGATCGTGTGTTTTTCAGACATGAAAAGATTATTGGTGGATTACATTCAACGAAATAATTTGAGGAGTCCCGTCGATCCGAGATTTATTGTGTGTGATTATGATTTATTTTTCTTATTTCGACCCGATACACACGGAATGATGGCCAATAATATGACTTATTTGAATTTTTATGTCTTGCTCCGTGATCATTATGTTGGTATTCGAGAGAAATTTATCCAAGAATATCGCTTCAAAATCATGTGTTACAAGTACCGTAATCATTTCAAGCGATGGTTATACGAACGCGTGCGTCTTCCCAAAATTCAAGCGAAATATCATCCGGATCGTTTGTGTTCCATTTTGAAGGATATTGGCGACGGGGATCGTGACGATGATGACGAATTCTTCGATAAAATTGAAAAGGCGTGGTAGACAAAAATACCAAAAGACAAGAAGAACAAAACAAACCCAAAGACAAAGACAAAATATATGTATGTGCGTGTTTGCTTTTTGATTTGTGAAAGAAATTGATTATGTAACTACTGTTGTATTTTTTTTTTGCTTGCCTCCTCTGTCTTTTTTTTTTCTTTTTCTTTTTTTTTTCAAACAAACACAAAACCACAAAACGTTATAAAACACACACACCAAAAAAAAATGGAGGATGTCTTGTATTACAGTACCAATTGCCCCCATTGCCAACGTTTGTTGGAATATTTAGCTAGGAATGGCATCACGAATAAGTTCAATTTTTTGTCGATTGATCGTCGAATGCGGGATCCCGCCACCGGTCAAATTCTATTGATATTGGACAGGGGCACCAAAGTGTCGTTGCCACCCAACATTCATAATGTGCCGAGTTTGATGTTGCCCAAACAAAGTTATCGTGTGTTGATTGGCAACGATATTTACACGTATTTGGAGTCGATGGTCAATAAAATCACCAACGAAGTCACGCGCAATAATGGCGAACCCAGTGGATTTCTGTTGGGATCGGGACAGAACATGTCGGAACAATTCACCTATTACAATATGACGCCCGAAGAATTGGGTGCCAAAGGCAAGGGACCCATGCGCCAACTTTTGAATTATGTGCCGGCGACCCACGAAACGGGGAACCAACACATCGAAGCCTTGCCCGACAATTACAAAACCGATCGGTTGAAAGAAGGCGACGTCAATATGGAATCTTTAGAACAACGTCGCAATATGGAAATTGCTCCTCTCCAACAAAATGGTCCGTTGGCTGGCATCAATGCCAACCATATGTTGCCTCCCCCGCATCCACAACAACAAGCACCACCGTCCATGATGCCTTCCACTTCTTCTGCTTCAGGTCCTGGATTCTCTCAACAACAACAACAACAACCAATTGTTCCCATGTATGGAATGTCCACATATGGTTCGTCCCAACCACCGTCTTCTTCTTCTTCTCAACAACATCAACAACAACAAGCACCACCCATGTATTCCAATTATGTGGGTCAAACCAATCCATATATGCCAGCACCACCCCATTCCATGATGGACAACAGGAATCCTATGTTTCAATCCAAACCGCCAGCCCAACCCCAGCCTACTCCTTATTTGGTGAACATATGAGAAGAATAACAAAAATAAATTAAAAAAACAAATATTTAAAATTTCCACTTGAAATCATATTTAAAATATTTTAAATATTTTTTATTCATCTTACAAAAGACAAATACAAAACAAACATGTCATCGACCACCAACCGTATATTGTCGATTTATAATTCGAGAAAAACGATTCTCTCTTTTCTTCAAAATCAAATGTACAATGTGGAACAACACATGGGATTCAGTATCAACGAAGTGGATGCCATGGTTCAAAACGATCAACTCGACATGTTGTTGGAATCGACGGTGGATGCCCGAAAAGTTTACGTCAAGTATTTGTGTGGCAAGAAAACGACGGTGAAACAAGCCAGTCCCAAGATTTTCCGCGAAATCGTCGATGATTTGTTTTTGCAGTCGATGATGTTAACCCGCGACGATACCTTGATTTTGATAATGGACGGCGAACCCAACGAACCCATGACGGCGTTGGTCAAGTATTTGTATGATTCCCAGGGTTATTTTGTCGTCGTCCATAATTTAGCCCGCTTACAGTACAATGTTCTGGAACATCAATATGTGCCACCCACGCGTATTTTATCGGCCGAAGAAACGAGAGACGTGTTGCGCAAATACGATGTACACGATGCTCGCAAACAATTGCCCGAAATATCGCGATTTGATCCTGTCGCTTTAGCCATCTGTATGCGTCCGGGCCAAGTGTGTGAGATCAAACGATCGAGTCCCACCGCCTCCGAGTCCATGTTTTATCGTGTATGTGTATAATGTATAATATCGATCGTATAACGCAATACTTGTAAAAAAAAATACATGTTCTTTTGTAATATTAATTAGTAATAGTAACGTATTTGGTTTTTTTTTTCGCCCCTCTATCTTTTTTGAAAACTTTTTGTACTACGAACACAAACAAACCCAACCAAAATCATGTCATCCTCGTCTTTTCGCAGCTTTGTCAATCCCAAAGACATGAATATCCGTTGTGATACCAATGCAGATACCACCAATCTATTGAATCGCGGTGCATGTGAAGTATCCAAATCGATCGATGATAATTTGACGGCAAAAACCCAATATGAAAATATGTTGACCATATATAATCGAGAAGTTATTTATATGGTGAATTTATTGGTTGGGTTGGGCGTCGGATTATATTATTTGTATACGAATCGTCCGGGTCAGTTATTGAGTCAAAACAATCCCATTGTGGGCGCTGTGAAACAAAATATCGTTCCTTTAAAAAAATAAATCATCCTTTTTTCCAAAGAAACAGAAAACATAAAAATACACAAAAAAAAAAAAAAAACCAACAAACACAACCCAAAAAATAAATAAAACCAGCACCACCATGACTAAGCCAGAAGATGCACTAGCGAATATTTTCCAAAAAAATATTGAGGATGTAGCCACAGAAAAAGATGTCTACATTCGCAAAGCCCAATATGTCAATGATTCCATTTTGATTGTCCGGCGATATGCGGGCATTTTGTTTTGGGTGTATTGGATCGTGATTGTGGGGATTGTCGTGTCCGTTGGTATGCAATATGCGCGCGGAATGGCGGCGGGTCGCAACAAATGGATAGATGGCGCGGTATTAGTGGGATTTGTGTTGTTTCCTTTCACCATTTACACGGTGGAACATTATTTGTATGCCGGTGTACAATACTTATTGTCGTTTGTCTACAATCGTGTGTATGTGTCGGATTTCGATCGTATTGTCACGGGATCCGATTTATATAGTGTGGGCAATGCCATCCCCAATTATAATGGTTCGGTTAGTTTGACGTAATGTTATTATTATTTTTTTGATTTTTTGATTTTGATTTTAATTACAAAAATTATATTACAAATGATGAAAAAAAAAATAATAAATACAAAATGAAAATACAAAATAAAAAAATGGAAATACAAAAATGTGTGTTTATGTATTAGGATTCGGATTAGGAACAGGTGGTACATTTGAAGGAGGAGCAGGCGCAACAAACGATTGTGCCATGGACGGATCCAACGAACCATACGATTCGGCGATCCGAACCCCCGTCCACATTTTGGTGAGATTACACCATCGGAATTTCTTATTCAAATAGGCTTGTACATCTTTGATGTTGGGCGATTTGCTGCGTCCATAGGTGGATTCGTACCATCCCGAGAATTCGCGCATCAAATCGGGTTTTCGAATGGTACCCAAGGGATCGACCAACAAACGATCCGAGACGAATTCGGCGATGAAATCTTGGTTTTCGCGGTAGGCATTGCTCGCCGCAAGGACCGACGGACACACCGACGTCTTGCCTTGTTTCTCGCAAGTAATCTCCACCAACATGGCCGTGAAGATTTGCGTCCACTCCTTGCAGCGTTCTTCCAAAGTGTAATCGACTTTGAATTGGTAGGGTTTTTCGGGATCGTTGGCGACGGGATTCTCCGTGAACAAGGATTTGAAAGGCACCACACGAATACGACGCCACGTGCCGTGGTCATTGCTTTTGATCTTCATGAAATAATTGGAACACAACACCAATTTGAATTGGGGTTTGAAGATATCCATTTCGGCTTTGTACAAACCACGGGCTTCAATGGTGTCCATGCCACTGGTGAGCTGTTTCATGATGCCTTCGTTGACTTCTTCGTCGGGTTTGGGTTCTTGCATGATGGCCAACCGAACGGCTTTCAACATCAACAACTCGGTGGCGGTGCCTCCAATTTTGGTGCGATTGTCGGTGAGTAAATTGGTGGCAATGGTGACCTTGTAATCGCCCAATACATTGCCCATGATTGTCATCAACAGGGATTTGCCGTTTTGACCGTCGCCAATGAACATGTTCCACGTTTGGTCGGGCAACAAACCAATCAAAATGGAGGCGAGATACTCCCAAGCATAATCGTGGACGTCGCGATCGGGGAACAATTCGTGCATGAATTTGCGAATGTCGGCCATGATGGGGCCATCACGCACGACATCCAAGGGTTGGTAATCCGTGTTGGTACATTTGGTCAAGAAATCGTCGGGCATGCCTTTGCGGAAAGTTTTCGATTTGAAGTCGAAGACGCCATTCCGGAAACACAACAAATAGGGATTCGCATCCAACTTCTTGATGAACATGTCGGTTTTGTCCATGAAAAATTCCTTGGCTTCCGTCATGATGTTCTTTTTGTCATTCGATTGTTTCAACCGGGTCATTATATAACACATTTTCTCAATCATTTTTTCCAATTTTTTGATTCGATAGGCATCTTCCGTTTCATGCAACGTCGATTTCTCGTTAGCATATTCGAACATTTTCTTTTTGTACAATTGGTACAAGGTTCCACTAATTTCCATACGCAAATGATAGCCCGCATCGCATTTGCGCCACCGCGGTTCATCAAAACGATACCATTCGTTGGCCGACACCGAGGTACACACATAGACATCTCCAAACAGCAAAAACAACACTTCGGCGATTTCATTGTCGGTACAGCCCCGACGATCGACTTTCAAGTCGTCGGCATCTTCCACTTTCCCCAATCTTCGCTCGGCAATATCCTTGGCGAATTCCATTTGCAATTTTGCGTATTCCTCGGGCACTTCCGTGCGACACCAATACATGATGGAACGATGCGACAATCCATCGGGATCGTCTCCCTGCCGAAAATGCTGCCATCGGTAGTACAAATCGTGGATTTGGCCGAGATGAAACTCCGGCGATCGTGTGCTAAAGGCAATCCATATGATCAACAGACGATCACTCATGTTGCGCAGGGCCCACCCCACGCGCATCCATTTGTCGTATGATCCGGGACCATAATATGTTTCGGGCAAGACCATCAAACAATTGTAGACTTGGGCCCATATGTAATGACGTGGTTCGGAGCACGCCTCCTCCAAAAACCAATTAACCGAATCAACCAATTCTTCCAACGTGGTGATCGACAGCAAATATCGATTGCTCACGATGGAAGGATGTTTTTCTTGTGCTCCTTCTTCTTCGGCTTCCGCTTCTTCTCGTTCGGCCACTTCCACAAACATCGAGGATGGTCTTGGCGACGCTGATTCCACCAGATCCCGTTCGGCGGGACCACGACGAAATTCCGGTTCCTCCATGATTTCCGATATGAACGAATTGCGCATGAAAAACGCGGGATTGTTCGTATTGCGGGCAGACAAGGCAGAAAACATGTCCCGCGTGACCACCAAATACGATGGATCTTCCGCTTGTTCTTCCACCATATTGCGGACATCGACCACCAAATCGCGCATCGTCGCCGAATAATGAATCTCATATACATACGTCAATCGGTAGGCCATCCCACCCGGTTTGCACGATCCATACATTTGCCAATTGGCGCGGGCCAAGGTGATACTTTCGTCGAAGACGTCGCACCACGTATTTTGGATGGGAAACGCTGGCTCGTTGCCCCATAATTCGGCCACTTGTTCCACCACTCTTCTTCGCAAAATGATTTGGGCGCGACGTTCCATTTTGATACCGATGATCAAATGCAATCCGTCTTTCGTCACGTTTTTATCGGGAACGCGATTCACAGTCGGTTTCTCCATCACATAGATCGAAAACACCGAATCCTTATCAAATTGATACATGCGTTTCAATTCCGCCATATAAATGGCAATCAAATCGTCAATGTTGCCGCGGTCATACAATCGTTCGGTGACTTCCAAGGGCAAACGGAAATCCAAATCGACTAAACACGGCCCATCATCCGTCAATTGGGTTTCGGTGAGGGAATCCGTTTTTCCCATGTGTTTCACGACATCCCGATAATAAATGTCCAAAAATCGCGTGTATTCATTCTCTGGAATAATATAAGATCCACCCCGAATACGAGTGTTGGTGATTTGTCCACGATGGGGGGATGGGTGTTCTGTTCTTGTTTTTACACGATATAATTCCATAAAGGAATCAATGTCCAAATCCATCGCAAATCGGATCGGTTCTACCATGTCTTCTTGTTCTTCTTGTTCTTCTTGTTCCCGTAAAGAGATAGGTGCAGGCATACTATTGCTGTTGCTATTGCTATTGCTGTTGCTATTGCTGTTGCTATTGCTGTTGCTATTGCTATTTATATCGTTCATACTGTTGCTATTGCTATTCGCCACGTGTTCCTCCGGCATAGACTCGCCCGGTAATAACTCTTCCGGAATGGGCGCAATGGTTCGCGCCCGTTTTGCTTTCGATGAGCCGTCTTTGTTTTTGTCTTTCTCTTTGTCTTTCTCTTTGGGTCGACGGATCACGACACGTTTGTTTGTTTTAATCAATACACCACCACTGACCACACCATCATTATTATTATTGTCGGGTCCTTGTGTAGATGACATTTATATTCTCCTGTCCTGTATTAAAAAAACAAATCAAATTCTTGGAAATAATTCGATTGATGTTTTTGTTTTTAAAGGAATTATAAATTTACCTGTTTATATATTTTTTTTAACGGGTTTGGAAAAATATTCAAAAAAAAAACAACAAAACAAAACAAAATAATTTTTTGTGTATTTTACTTGCGCATGTCACACAACAAAAAAGAATAAGATAATGATCGGCATAGTCCTTTTTACCACTCTGTATCTATAGAAAAAAATGTTGGGGAGCTTGTTTTTTTTTTTGGGAAGAGAGTCAAGTCCTCTCCCCTATGGGTCGAGGACTTGGCAATCCGCCTTTGAAGAGAGCGAAAGAAGGCTTCTTTCTCTCACCCGAACTTTTCAAAAATAAATGTACATTTTTTAAACAAAAACAAATTTAAATTTAAATTTATTAGAACAGGACATTATTTATTTCTTTTTGTTTTTTTTTATTCATTTGTTTGAGTATTCATTCACCAAACAAAACCAAACCAAACCAAACCAACAAAATGTTATTTTGTAATCAATGCCGCAACATGTTGTATTTAAGGATTTATGGTGGCGAAGAATCGGGAGATTCGTTGGCCTATTACTGTCGTCATTGTCATTATGAAGACGAACAAACCACCGTCCAAGCCGCCATGGGATCCATGGTTCTCTCCACCAACTACAAGAAAACCGAACAACCGTATCATCACATCATCAATGCATACACCAAATTAGATCCAACACTACCCCGTATTTATAACATGAAATGTCCTAGCGCAGAATGTCCTACCAATCATCCGTCCACGTCCGCGTCAACTGCGTCGGGCAAGGACAAAGACAAAGACTCCTCTGACAACCACAACTACAACAATGAAATTATATACATGCGATACGATGATGACAACATGAAATATTTGTACATTTGTTCTACATGTGATACAGTTTGGAAAACAGATGATAAAGCATGAAGATCATATATATATGTTATGTTTGAATTCTCTCTTTTTGTTTTGTTTTGTATTGTATTGTTTTGAATTGTATTGTTTTATTTTGTTGTCTGTTTGTATTATTAAAAAAAAAATGAAATAAATAAAACAAAAAAAAAATAATAAATATTTATTTTGTAATCATAATTTAATTATATTTATTTGATTGACAGATACTTTTTTTTTTGAGAACAAAATCAACCAAACGAATCCAAATCGAACCAAACAAAACAAAACAAAACCAATGGACACCGGAAGCAACGAAAAGAAAAAGAAAAATACATCCTTTCGAGAAGAAGATGACAACTTAAAAGAAGAAGAAAATGAAGAAGAACCGGAAGTTGATGAGGAGGTCGACGATGACGATGACGACGACGAGGAGGAGGAGGAGGAGGAGGAGGAATTTATTAGTGGAACCCATCCCCCCAAAAACATGAAAAAAAAGAAATCATCCTATGGAAAGGAGAAGAACGTGGAAGAAGAGGATGGGGACGAAGAAGAGGATGATGATATGAAACGTCGCGAAGAAGATGACGAAGAGGAAGAGGAAGAAGAGGATGATGATTCGTCGGATGAGGAAGAAGAGGAGGAAGAGGATGAATTTCAAGAAGATGAAGATCCATTTTTGTCATCATCATCTTCGTCGTCGGAGGACGAAGACGAAGAAGACCAAGAAGGTGGCGGAAGCAAAAAAAAGAAATTGTCCAAATCCAATAAAAAAAGCAAAAATAGTAAAAAGAAGAAAAGTAGCAAAAGTAGTAAAAAGAACAAGGACAAGAATAGCAACGCAATTGGCATAATCGATAATCGCGATCTTTTATTTCATCGGGAGGAGGGAGACGATGAGGACAGTGATTATATGGATGACAGTGAAGAGGACGAGGTGGATGAAGACGGAGTACTTCGCCGTCGTCGCCGCCGTCCAAGTCGAGCGATGGAAGAAGAGAGTTCTTCCGACGAAGAAATCATCGACGAAGATTATTTGCAGAAATTCGACATTGACACACAAAAACAAGTGACACACGGATTTCACCCCGAGTTGGTGCATCACAATCACGCCGAAGTGTTGGCATTCACCAAAATCGTTCGAAATGCCAATGGACTCATCGATGATCCGTTGCATCGAACCTTGCCCTTTTTAACCAAATACGAAAAGGCACGTATTTTGGGGGAACGTGCCAAACAAATCAATGCGGGGGCGAAACCTTTTCTGTCCTTGCCGTCGGGTTCCATCGATGGGTATTTGATTGCGTGTGCCGAATTGGAAGAAAAGAAAATTCCTTTTATTGTCCGTCGTCCCATTCCTAATGGGGGCTTTGAATATTGGAAATTAGCTGATTTGGAGATTATTTGTTGAAAATAACAATATAAACCTCATACATACATTGTACGTTATGCGCACCTTTCTTTTTTATTCTTGTTTTTATTCCGTTCTTGCTTTTAATCTTTATTCGTTTTTGTTTTTGCATTCTTTCTTTTTTTTTGTGTAAAAAGTGCGATTTTTGTTGTAATTATTTAAAAACAAACAAAAACAAAACAAACAAAAACAAAACAAACAAAAACAAAACAAAAAATGACAACTATTTTCTCTTTGCCCAAAACCGATCCGGCATTGTTTCGTTTTATCGAAGTGCAATACGATTACGATGAGAATGTTGACGCAGACAATCATCATCCTCCAGAATGTCAAAAGACATTCATTTCACAGAGTTTGAGTGATTATTTAATGGCCATCAAGGACCAAATCTCATCGAGAGATCAGCATTGGGACACCTATAAAAAATACACCAACCCCTACGAATACATTCATTCTCCCTTGCCCAACAAAAAATATGCCATTGCCAAACATCATCCGTTGTCGCGATCTTATTTTAAAATGTTGGAATTGATCAAGACATTCGATTTGTTGTCTCCGTCGCAAGATGCGTCGCAAGATGCGTCGCAAGATGCTTTGCAAACGTTTCACTTGGCCGAAGGTCCCGGGGGCTTCATGGAAGCCGTTTGTCATGCTCGTTTGGGAGCTCGTTTGTCAAGTACTCTTTCCGCTTCACTTCTCGACGACGACGCTGTCTCTACCCTTTCAAAGAAGGCAAAGGGGCATCGACAACGAAATCCGACGAACCGAAACCAAAACAATAACCACAACCAGAAGAATAAGAATAAATTTGCTGAATATTTTTCATCGGATTCGTCATCATCTTCAGAAGATGATGACGACAAAAACGAAGACAAAGAAGAAGAAAATAGAGAGGAAGAAGAAAGAGATTCATCCCCGCTTTCTGGCTACAATGAATGCAATGAAGACAATGAATGCAATGAAGACAATGAATGCAATGCAGACAATGAAGACAATATACAAACAAATACAATTCCCCTCTCCAATATACGATTGTATGGCATGACGTTGTTGACGGACTGCCCCTCCCATCCAGGGAGGGGAGCGGGAGTCAGTGACGGTCACCATTCCGCCCCCGGTTGGAAGAAGAGTGGTTCCTTCTTGCAAATGTATCCCGAAGTGGAATTGGTCTATGGGGCCGACGGAACGGGCGATTTGCTGTCGCCGGCGAATTTCGATTATTGTGTGGAGAGATTTGCTTCTTCCATGGATTTCATCACGGCGGACGGCGGATTCGATTTCACACACAATTTCAATGGCCAAGAATTGTCGATTGTATCTCTCCTTTGGGCCCAAATACGATTTGCTTTGGCCATGCAAAGAAAAGGTGGGCATTTCGTCTTGAAAATATTCGACTGTTTCCATACCCCCACCATCGATTTACTCTATATTTTGACCATGTTTTATGACGACGTCTCCATCGCCAAAATTCGGACAAGTCGTTTGGGCAACTCGGAGAAATATGCAGTCTGTCGGGGATTTCGTTTCGAGGATTGCTCGGCGTTTCTGCCACATCTCGTTACCAATAATCACAATTCCTCGTCTGCCATTCGACGTTTTTTGACCATAGATGTGCCCAAACATTTCTTGTTGTGTTTGGAGAATGGCAATGGAATCATCGGCAAACAACAAATAGAGAATATATTACAGACCCTGGCTCTCATCGATAAAAAACCCAAACTGGAGGTGTTGGAAGGCATGGTGTCCGACAATTTGTTGGATTGCATCCATTGGTGCACCGAACACGACGTGGATTACAATGTTGTCTCTATGGAGAGAAGACATACCTTCCCCTATCGACGTTTATGATCCGTCAGTCCGTCGACTTATTCTTTTTTTTTTAATATTCATTCAATCTCTATAATTTTTGTCTTTTCTGCTTACAAGACATTATATATTATAGAGATTGAATTCAAAGAAAAACATAAGAACAAATATATTCAATCTCTCTTTTTTCTCCTTTTATAAACCCAAAAACAATCGCCGAATGAAAAGTCGTCGATGTTTCATTGATGTTTTTATGGGATGTTATAGAGATTGAATGAAAAGAAAAACATAAGAACAAATATATTCAATCTCTCTTTTTTGTTATTTTGAAGACCCAAAAACAATCACCGAATGACAATCCGTCGATGTGTATTGGTTGTTTCTGTGGAACATTATAGAGATTGAATGAAAAGAAAAACATAAGAACAAATATATTCAATCTCTCTTTTTTCTCCTTTTACAAACCCAAAAACAATCGCCGAATGAAAAGTCGTCGATGTTCATTGGTTGTTTCTGTGGAACATTATAGAGATTGAATGAAAAGAAAAACATAAGAACAAATATATTCAATCTCTCTTTTTTCTCCTTTTACAAACCCAAAAACAATCGCCGAATGAAAA
>Ga0194133_10002073_pt1 | contig 32281 bp, 27 predicted proteins | sample TA2KigOf40mmetaG_FD_155448 | JGI IMG/M metagenome (GOLD analysis project Ga0194133, IMG submission 155448) | Freshwater microbial communities from Lake Tanganyika, Tanzania - TA2015055 Kigoma Offshore 40m | ecosystem: Environmental > Aquatic > Freshwater > Lake | place: Tanzania: Lake...
CGGCCAGCGCCACCAGATTGGCGTCATTGTCGATGGTGACGGGCACGCCGATGCGGGCGGTGCCGCGCCAACCCGGTCCGATGACGCTTGAAGACCTTCTCATCGCCATCGAAACCCTTCTGGCCCGCGTCACCGCAAAGGCCGGCATCACTCCCCGCGCGCTCTCGGCCATCGGCATCGGCGTGCCGGGCTTTGTGGATGTGGCCGAAGGGCTGGTCCACTGGTCCTCGGTCCTCAATGACCGCAACATCCCGCTGGCCGCCGCCGCCACCGCCCGCATCGGCGTGCCCGTCACCATCGACAATGACGCCAATCTGGTGGCGCTGGCCGAACTGTGGTTCGGCGCCGGGCGCGGCTTGTCGGATTTCGCCGTGGTCACCATCGAACACGGCGTCGGCATGGGCTTTGTGATGAACCACCGCATCTTCCGTGGCTCTGGCCGGCTGGGGATGGAACTGGGCCACACCAAGGTGCAGCTTGATGGCGCGCTCTGCCGCTGCGGCCAGCGCGGCTGCCTTGAGGCCTATGTCGCCGACTATGCCCTGGCCCGCGAGGCGACCATCGCGCTCAACCGCCCGGCCAGCGACACGCTGTCGATCAACACGCTTCTGGAAAGCCTCTTTGACCACGCCAAGGCCGGCAATGCCACCGCGCGCTCGATCTTCCGCCGCGCCGGGCGCTATCTGGCGGTGGGGCTGTCGAATGTGGTCAACCTGTTTGACCCCGAACTCATCATCCTCTCGGGCGAGCGGATGCGCTATGACTACCTCTACGCCGCCGAGACTCTGGCCGAGATGGACAACCTCGCCATCCAAAGCGGCCGTCCCCGCGCCAAGATCGAAATCCACGCTTGGGGCGATCTCCTGTGGGCTCACGGCGCCGCCGCCCTGGCGCTCTCGGTGGTCAGCGAAAACCTCCTGACCGCCCAACGCGACCCCGCCGTCCAGTAGGGCTGGGTCCCCCCCGCCAATCCCCGTACGGCGGGGTTCACCCCGCCAATCGCGCCAACCCCGCCTCAGCCGGAAAACAGGAAGTGCAGGACATCGCCGTCCTTGACCTCATAGGTCTTGCCTTCCACCCGGAACCGCCCCGCCTCCTTGGCCCCCGCCTCGCCATTTCCGGCGATATAGTCGTCATAGGCCACGGTCTCGGCGCGGATGAAGCCCTTTTCAAAATCGCCGTGAATGACCCCGGCGGCCTGCGGCGCCAGCGTCCCCTTCGGGATCGTCCAGGCGCGGGCCTCCTTGGGGCCGACGGTGAAATAGGTCTGCAACCCCAACAGCGCATAGCCCGCCCGGATCAGCCGGTCGAGCCCCGCCTCGGCCAGCCCCATTTCCTCAAGGAACATCGCCGCCTCATCCTCGGCCAGCTGGCTGATCTCTTCCTCGATCCGGGCCGAGATCACCACCGTCGCCGCGCCTTGCACCCGCGCCATCTCGGCCACGCGGTCCGACTGGCTGTTGCCCGAGGCGGCCTTGGCCTCTTCGACATTGCAGACGTAAAGCACGGGCTTGGCGGTCAACAACTGCAACATCCGCCATTGCTTCTGGTCCTCCGCCGCAACCGCAACCGTGCGCGCCGGCTTGCCCGCGTTCAGCGCCGCCAGGGCCGCGCGCAACAGCCGGTCCTGATCCAGCGTATCCTGATCGCCCCCGCGCAGCTTTTTCGCCAAGGCCGCCAGCCGCCGCTCAATGCTTTCCATATCGGCCAGCATCAGCTCGGTCTCAATCGTCTCGGCGTCCGCCACTGGATCAATCCGCCCCTCGACATGGGTGATATCGCCATCTTCAAAACAGCGCAGCACATGGGCAATTGCATCACATTCGCGGATAATGGCAAGGAACTGGTTGCCCAGACCCTCGCCCTTCGAGGCACCCCGCACCAGCCCCGCGATATCGACAAAGGTCATGCGCGTCGGGATGATCTGCTTGGACCCGGCAATCGCCGCAAGCTTGTCCAGCCGCGCATCGGGCACCGCCACTTCGCCCACATTCGGCTCAATCGTGCAAAACGGAAAATTCGCCGCCTGCGCCGCCGCCGTCCGGGTCAAGGCGTTGAACAGGGTCGATTTGCCCACATTCGGCAGACCCACGATACCCATCTTGAAACCCATTCCGTGCCCCTCTTGCGCTGATCGCCCTGCCATAGCGAAGCGCGCCCCGCGCCGCAAGTCTGCGCGGGCTGAAGGCTCAGCGGCTCAGGGTGCCGCCACCGCCCAAACCTTGTTGGCCAGTTCCACATCGGTGGTCAGCATGCTGTCCAGCGTCTCGATGCCGTGGCTTTCCACAATCGTCTTGCCCGCGCCCAGCAAAGACCGGCCCAACCCGATGGCCACAGGATCCTCGGCCCAATCGAACCAATCCAGCATCGTCGGCAGAACATCCACCATGCTCCCCGGCTTGGTCACCACCAGCCCGGGCTTGGCCCCGGCCCCTACCATGATCAGCGTGTTGGCCCCCTCGTATTCGGGCGCCGCCGCAGGCGGGCGGGGATGGGCGCTCAGATGATCCGACATCACCACCACGGCAAGTGGCCGGCCCGGGCGCAGCCGCGCCTGTTAGGCCTCGGCATGGGCAACAAAGGCCAGCGTGTCCTCGATCGTGCAACGCAAGACAAGACTCAAGTCGCGTGAGAACGTCGCCTGACCGTCCTCAGTACAGCGGCGCGACAAAAAGCCGTTGTCGCCATGCGGGCCAATCGTTTCGACAAGCAGCGCATAGGGCTTCGGCTGGGCCTGCAACTCGGCCAGCTTGCCGGTGGCAAAGTCAAACACCATCTGGTCATCCTGCACCCAGCCGATCAGCGACTTGGCAATCTCTTCCGGCGCATAAACCGTCTCAAGCTCACGCAGGCCCGTGATGTCCTCGATCCTGTGAGTGCGGAAGAAGGTGTCAATCCCGCCAAAGCGAAGATCGCCCCCCACCACAAAGGCCGACCGATAGCCCCTGTCGGCCAGAATGTCGCCCAGACAGGTCATCTCGGGCATGAATTCCTCGATCTCCTCGAAATTCGTGCGGTAAAGCGGCCCGCGCGGCAGGATCGGCACGGCGCAATTGGTCGCCACCAGACCGGCAAGGCTCCAGCCCGTGCCCGCAATCTGCCCGACGCGGGTAAAAGACATGCCGCGCTTGGAAAACGCCTCAAGCGGCGCATAAACATCGCCCCAGACGGCCGGATCGGCAAACTGAAGATCCCTGCTTTCCATGTAGATCATCAGGACATCGGGCAGGACGGCCCCAGGATCGGCAGGGCGCAGCTTGGGTTCGGCCAGATGCCGCGCCAGATCCGAAGGCACCGTGGCATTCAGCTGCGATACCGCAAGGTATTGCACAACCGGGTTCACCGCCAAGACGGCCAGCGCCGAAACCGCAAAATGCCACCCGCGCCAGCGCCCGAAACTGCTCAGGCCCAGAAAGATCAACACCATGGCCAGCGCACACAACACCGCTTGCAAAATCGGCGTGCCAAGCCCGGCCAAGGTGGCCCCCTGCATGCCGAATTCCTTGTGAAACACAATCGCCAGCATGTCGATCCGCCGGAACGACCGCGACAGCGCCACCGCCGGAATCAGCAAGACCGCCGCCAGCACGATCAGCCAGAAGGCCCAGGGTCGCGGCCGCCACAGGGCGCGCCCGATCAGTGCAAATCCCACGATGATGCACAGAAGAAAACCAATGCCCGGCTTGTCCGGTGACATCCACGGCAGGGCGGCAACCATGGCCGCCAGCACGAAAGCTGCCACCAGAAGGCCGATTGCAGCGAGCTGCCGCAAAAAAGACGGCAAGCGAAAACTTATGAGAGACATAATGGGCTTTTTTATAAAATGGCTTCACGATCGAATGAGCGTCAGCATGTCCGTTCTTGTCAAGACATACCCGTGACAATGGCTTTCGCCCAACCCTCCCCCCATTGATTTTCCCGCCTCACCCTGCGAAACCGGGGCCAGACATTTTCGGGGACCGCCATGACCAGACTGGACAAGACTTTCGCGCGCCTGAAGGCCGAGGGCAAAAAGGCCTTCGTGTCCTACATCATGGCAGGCGATCCCGATGTGGCCACGGCGCAGGCCGTGATGAACGGCCTTCCGGCTGCGGGCGTCGACATCATCGAACTCGGTCTGCCCTTCACCGATCCCATGGCCGATGGCCCGACCATTCAGTTGGCCGGCCAGCGCGCGCTTGAAGGCGGCATGACGGTCGATGCAACGCTGCAAATGGTGCGCGATTTCCGCGCCCTTGATGCCACCACCCCCATCGTGCTGATGGGCTATTACAACCCGATCTACGCCCGCGGCGTTGACCTCTTTCTGGCGCAGGCCAAAGAGGCCGGGATCGACGGGCTGATCGTGGTCGATCTGCCGCCCGAAGAAGATGATGAACTCTGCATCCCCGCGCAGAAGGCCGGGCTGAATTTCATCCGTCTGGCCACGCCCACAACCGATGCGAAACGCCTGCCCAAGGTGCTGCAAAACACCAGTGGCTTCGTCTATTACGTCTCGGTCACCGGCATCACCGGGGCGGCGGCGGCGCAAGCGGCGGATGTGGGGCCCGAGGTGGCGCGGATCAAGAAATCCACCGATCTTCCCGTCATCGTCGGCTTTGGAATCAACACCCCCGAAGCCGCCCGCACCATCGCCTCGGTGGCCGATGGCTGTGTGGTCGGCTCGGCCATCGTCAAGGAAATCGGCGCGGGCAAATCGGCCAAAGAGGTGCTGGCCTTTGTCGCCGCCCTCGCCGCCGGCGCCCATTCGGCCTGACACCGCCCCAAGGTTACCGGGGACATCCCTGCCCGCCGCCAAAGCCTGCGGGGCAGGCGGGCTGACCAATCCCACGCCAGACCCTTGCGTGAACCTGTCATATTGGTAATATCACCTTACCAAAATCGGGGGTTCGCCATGGCTGTCATCACCTGCATCGACGATCTCAAGGCGATCTACGTCAAGAAAACCCCGAAGATGTTCTACGATTACGCGGAATCCGGCAGCTACACCGAACAGACCTTCCGCGACAACGTCAGCGATTTCGCCAAGATCCGCCTGCGCCAGCGCGTCGCCCGCGACCTGACCAGCCGCACCACCGAAAGCACCATGATCGACGAGAAGGTGGCAATGCCGGTCGCCCTCTCGCCCGTCGGCTCTTGCGGGATGCAATCCCCCGATGGCGAGATCAAGGCCGCCCGCGCCGCCGCCGCCTTTGGCGTGCCCTTCACGCTCTCTACCATGTCGGTCTGCTCGATCGAAGATGTGGTCGAACACTCCCCCACCCCCTTCTGGTTCCAGCTTTACGTCATGCGCGACGAGGATTTCGTCGATGCTCTGATCGAGCGGGCGCGCAAGGCAAACTGCTCGGCCCTTGTCCTGACGCTTGATCTGCAAATCCTCGGCCAGCGCCACAAGGACCTGAAGAACGGCCTGACCACCCCGCCCCGGCTGACCCTGCCCAATATTATTGACATGATGCTGAAACCGCAGTGGTCTTTGGGCATGCTCGCCACCCCCCGCCGCACCTTCCGCAACATCGTGGGACATGCCAAGGGCGTGGGCGATCTTAGCAGCCTGACCTCCTGGACCAACGAACAGTTCGACCCGCAACTCGATTGGAAGAAGGTGGAACGCATCCGCGACCAATGGGGCGGCAAACTGATCCTGAAAGGCATCCTTGATGCAGACGACGCCCGCATGGCCGCCGACACCGGGGCCGATGCGATCATCGTCTCCAACCACGGCGGCCGACAGTTGGACGGCGCGCTGTCCTCGATCCGCATGCTGCCCTCAATCGTGCGGGCGGTCGGCGACCGGACCGAGGTTCACCTTGATAGCGGCATCCGCTCCGGCCAGGACGTGCTGAAGGCGCTCGCCATGGGCGCCAAAGGCACCTTCATCGGGCGCAGCTATCTTTACGGGCTTGGCGCCATGGGGCAGGCCGGCGTGACCAAGGCGCTCGAGATCATCCATAAAGAGCTGGATATCACCATGGCACTCTGCGGCGTGCAAAAGGCCACGGACCTCTCGCGCGAACACCTTTTGGTGCCCGAAGATTTCGAAGGGCGCTGGGCATAACGCCTCGGGCACCTCTCGCTTCTTGTCGTCAGCTGGCACCCGGTTCAGGCGCCCGCGAAAGGCCCCCCATTTCAGGCCCCCGCTTTTCAGGCCCTCGCGTGCTGCCGCCAAAGATCAGACCGCCCGCACGATCCGGACCTGATAGCAATTGTTCCGCGCCGATCGCACATCTACAAAGCTGATCTCCTCCCGCGCCAAAAGCTGGGCGGCGTAGCTCGCAATCTCTGCCTTGGCGACGATCTTGCCCGTCCCGTAACAGATGCGCTGATCCGCCGTGTATCCCTTCAGAAGATAATCCGGACTGTCCAACATCGGCGGCAGGCCAAGCCCTGACCAAGCGTCGCAGGCCTCGGCACACAAGAAGATAGGCCCGGTCTCGGCATAGGGTTGCGCTGTTTCAAAGGGCCGATAGGCCAGGATCAGCATCCCTGCACCCTTGGGAATAAAGTCCAGACAATGTCGGCAGGGATTGCCTGCGCCATCCGAGACGGTGCGCTCTGGCAGGCAATCATAGGCATCACGCCCGCCACTTCGCAGCGCGCTCACCCGATCACTCGAAAGCGGAAGAAACGTGATCTGGTCCATGCAAAGCCTCCTGATGTCAGGCGCTCATGGTGCAAGGGGGGCCGCCTGCCGCAACCCGTTTCTTGCGCATTCGAGGCCAGAGTGCCGAGAGGCGCGACCCCAAGCTTTCGGAACCTGACGCCCGCCCTCAGGCCACCCCATCACCGCCCCAACAACCCCAGCATCTCCGCTGCGGCCAGTTCTGGCGTGGTCTCTCCGGCCGCCACCTGTGCGCCCAACCGCGCCATGATCCCGCGCGCAGGCTCGCGCAACAGCGCCGCCAAAAGCGCCTGCCGCACCTCTTCCTCAAACCAATGCCGGGCCTGCGCCGCGCGGCGGCCCTCCCAATGCCCGGCTCCGCGCCGCCACGCGGCCAAAGCCTGCATCTCGGCCCAGGCCTCGGCCATGCCGCTATGCTCGACCGCCGACACCATCATCGCCTTGGGAAACCCTTCCGGGTCCTGCGGGCGACGGCGCAACAGCCGCAAGGCCCCCGCATAATCGCCGCAGGTCCGCGTGGCCGCCGGTTTCAGATCGCCATCCGCCTTGTTCACCAGGATCAGATCGGCCATCTCCATGATCCCGCGCTTGACGCCCTGCAACTCATCGCCTCCCGCCGGGGCCAACAAAAGCAGGAAGAGATCGCACATCTCGGCCACCATGGTCTCCGACTGGCCAACCCCCACGGTCTCGATCAACACTACGTCAAACCCCGCCGCCTCGCACAAGGCCACCGCCTCGCGCGTGCGCCGGGCAACGCCACCCATCTGCGCCTGACTGGGCGAGGGGCGGATAAAGGCCAATGGATCGCGCGACAGCTCTTCCATCCGCGTCTTGTCCCCCAGGATCGACCCGCCCGACCGCGCCGAAGACGGGTCCACCGCCAAGACCGCCACCCGCTTGCCCGCGCCTGTCAACATCTTGCCAAAGGCTTCGATGAAGGTCGATTTCCCCACCCCCGGCGTGCCCGAAAGCCCGATGCGCAAGGCCTGCCGGTCGCGGCCCAAGGATGACAACAACGCCAAGGCTTCCGCCCGATGATCGGCCCGCGCGCTTTCCACCAGCGTGATCGCCCGCGCCAAGGCCCGCCTGTCACCCGCCCGAATGAGTTCCGCCGAAATCATCGCCCCTCCGCCCTTTGCCCCCTTTTGCCCCAAGCCCGCCCGCAACGCCAGTGGTCCACCGCGGAGCAGGGGGCTTTGCGCCCCCCGCGCCCCCCGCAGGGTATTTCCGCCAAGATGAACCCAGACTTTTCATCTTGGCCAAAATACCCCCGCCGGAGGCGCCCAACCGGTGACAAGCGCGCGCCAATGGCCGATAAGGCGCGCATGAGCCAGAGCCTGCCCATCGACGACGCGCTGCCCGCCCTCACCGCCGCCATGGCTGCGCGCGGCATGGCCGTGCTGCAGGCCCCGCCCGGCGCGGGGAAAACCACCCGTGTGCCCCTCGCACTTCTGCCGCAGATCACCGGCCGGATTGTCATGCTGGAGCCGCGCCGTCTGGCCGCCCGCGCCGCCGCCGAGCGGATGGCCGAGACCCTGGGCGAGCCTGTCGGCCAGACCGTGGGCTACCGCATCCGGGGTGAGGCCAAGGTGTCAGCATCCACCCGGATCGAGGTGGTGACCGAAGGCATCCTCACCCGCATGATCCAGTCCAATGCCGAACTTCCGGGCATCGGCTGCCTGATCTTTGATGAATTCCACGAACGCAGCCTCAACGCCGATCTTGGCCTTGCCTTGGCCTTGGAAACCCGCGCCGCCGTGCGGGACGAACTGCACATCCTCGTCATGTCGGCCACGCTCGATGCCGCCCCCGTCGCGGCCTTGATGGGCGATGCGCCGATGGTCACCTCGGAAGGCCGCGCTTTCCCGGTGGAAACCTGCTGGCTGCCGCGCCCCGTCGATGCCGCGATTCGCTATGAGACCGCGCTTGCCGCGCTGGTTGCTCAGGCCGCCACGGAAACGCCAGAGGGCGGGCTTTTGGTCTTTCTGCCCGGCGAAGGTGAGATCCGCCGGGTTGAGGCGGCCCTTGCCCATCGCCTGCCCGCGCATTTCGACATCCGCCCCCTCTTTGGTGCCATGGAGTTTTCCGCACAAAGCGCCGCCTTGGCCCCAGTGGCCGAAGGGCGGCGCAAGGTGGTGCTGGCCACCTCGATTGCCGAGACCTCGCTCACCATTCCCGATATCCGCGTGGTGGTTGACGGGGGCCGCGCCCGCCGCGCGCGGTTCGACCCCAATTCCGGCATGTCGCGGCTGGTCACCGAACGGGTGACGCGGGCCGAGGCGGAACAGCGCCGGGGCCGGGCAGGGCGCGTGGCACCGGGCATCTGCTACCGCCTCTGGACCCGGGGCGAGGAGGGGGGGCTGCACCCCTTCCCCCCGGCTGAAATCGAGGCTGCCGACCTTACCCCCCTTGCCCTTGAACTCGCGCTTTGGGGGGCCGAGGATCTGCCGTTCCTAACCCCGCCGCATCCCGGCACTCTGGCCGAGGCGCGGGCGCTTCTCTCCAGCCTTGGTGCCCTGCGCGACAACCGCATCACCCCCCATGGCCGTACCCTTGCCGCCCTTCCGCTTCATCCCCGCCTTGGCCATATGCTCACCCTCGCCGGGCCCAAAGCCGCGCCCCTTGCCGCCCTCATGGCCGACCGCGACCCCTTGAAGGGCGCGCCCCCCGATCTGACCTTGCGCCTGCGCGCCCTCGCCGACCCCCGCAAGTTCGAAACCGAAACCCCGTGGCAAATCTCGCGCCCGACCTTGGAGCGGATCCGCGACGAGAAGCGGCGGCTTGAAAAAGCCGCCGTGCCCGAGGAGCAATCCTACACCCCCGCCCAAATGGCCGCCCTTGCCTACCCCGACCGCATCGGCCTCAAACGCAAGGGCGACGCCCCGCGCTGGCTCTTGTCTGGCGGCAAAGGCGCGGCGATGGAGCCGGGCACGCCCCTTGCCAGTGCCCGTCTTATCGTCGCCACTGACCTTGACGGCGACACTCGTGAGGCCGCCATCCGCCAGGCCATCGCGATCACCGAACCCGAAATCCGCGCCCTCTATGCGCCTGATATCCAATGGCAAAACACCTGCGAATGGTCCAAGCGCGACGGCCGCATCCTTGCCCGCAAGCAGGAACGTTTTGGTGCGATCACGCTGACTGACCAGCCCTGGCCCGACGCCCCGCCTGACGCCATGGCCCGCGCAGCCCTTGACGGTCTGCGCCAGATCGGCCTGACCTTCACCTCCGCCGCCCGCCGCCTGCGCGCCCGGATCGAATTGGCGCGGGCCGGGGGCGACACATGGCCCGACTGTACCGATGAGGCGCTGCTCTCCAGTGCCGAGGACTGGCTGCTGCCCTACCTGACCAAGGCGCGCACCGAGGCCGACCTGCGAACCCTCGACCTTCACGACGCGCTCCTCTCCCGCCTCAACTGGGACCAACAGGCCGAGCTTGACCGTCTGGTGCCCGCCCATTTCACCACGCCCCTGGGCCGCCGCGTGCCCATCGACTATGACGACGACCACCCCGCCATCGAAATCCGCCTGCAAGAAATGTTCGGCGTCACCACCCACCCGACGGTGGGGCAGGCGCGAAAACCCCTGCGCGTCACCCTCCTGTCACCGGGCCAGAAACCCATCCAGGTGACGATGGACATCCCCAACTTCTGGCGGACCTCCTACACGGACGTCCGCAAAGACATGCGCGGCCAATACCCCCGCCACCCCTGGCCCGAAGACCCGACCGAGGCGGAACCGACGTTGAGAGCGAAGCCTAGGGGGACGTGAGGCGGATTGCCCGCTTGGTCGCCCCCACTCACCCCGCCACATCCTCCCCCGCCCGCCGAATGGCGTCCCGAATATGCCCGGACATGAAATCGGTAAACAGCTTCACCTTGGGGTCCTTCAACCGCCGATGCTGCGACAGGCTTGACAGCTGCGTCGGCACCGGCGGGGTGGCCACGGCCACCGGCATCAAAGCGCCCGACCGAAGATGCTGGGCCACCTCAAAGATCGGCTTCATCACAATGCCGCGCCCGTCCAAGGCCCATCCCGTCAGCACATCGCCATCATCAGATTCAAACGGCCCGCCAATCTCAAACCGCCTTGGCCCCTCCGCCGTTTGCAGCGTCCACTGAAACTCCTTCGCGCCCGGAAAGCGCAGGTTCAGACAGTCGTGCTTGTCCAACACCAGCGCCGCCCCATCCGCCGGCATCCCCCGCCGCGCGATATAGGCGGGCGCGGCGCACAGCACCCTTGGGCAATCGGCAATCAGCCGCACCTTCAGCGTGGAATCCTCCAACACCCCCAGATGAAAGGCCACATCCAGCCCCTCGGCCGTCACATCAATAACCCGGTCCGACAAGCGCAACCTGACATCAATCTGCGGATACAGATCCTTGAACGCCGGCACATGCGGCGCAATGAACCGCCGCCCCACCCCCAACGGGGCCGCGACAAAGATCGTCCCGCGCGGGTTTTGCGTGACATCCATCACCGCCGCTTCGGCATCGTCGATCGCCTCCAGCACCTTGCGCGCGCCCTCATAGAAGATCCGGCCGTTTTCGGTGGGCTGCAAACTGCGCGTGGTCCGCGAAAACAGCCGCACCCCCAGATGCTTTTCCAACTCCGAAATCCGGGCCGAGGCGACCGCGGGCGAGGTGCGCTGATCGCGCGCCGCCGCCGACATGCTGCCCAATTCGAAAACCCGCACGAACATGCGGATATTGTTCACATAAGACAATCCGGACCCCCTCCCGATTATCTGGCCACATTTGAAAGTGATCCGTCATTTGCCGGATTAACAGAAAGGTGCGCCCCGGTATAGCCTTTGCGCAAAGCGAAAAGAGGGAGCTTGGCATGTATGATTGGGTGGTCTTGTGGGACTGGGTGGAAATCGCCGTGCGCTGGCTGCACGTCATCACCGCCATCGCCTGGATCGGCTCGTCCTTCTATTTCATCGCCCTTGACCTTGGCCTGCACCGCGACCGCAATCTGGCCTCGGGCGCGGATGGTGAGGAATGGCAGGTCCATGGCGGCGGCTTCTACCACATCCAGAAATACCTCGTCGCCCCGGCACAGATGCCCGACCATCTGGTCTGGTTCAAATGGGAAAGCTACGCCACATGGCTTTCCGGCTTTGCCATGCTGGTTTTGGTCTATTACATGGGCCATGAGATGTATCTCATCGACCCGGCGGTCGCCGACCTTGCCCCCTGGCAGGCGATTGCCGTCTCAATAGCCTCGCTCGCCTTTGGCTGGGTGGCCTACAACACCATCTGCAAGGTTTTTGTGAACGCCAACCAGACGCTGGTCATGGTCGCCCTCTTTGCGCTTCTGGTTGCCATGGCCTGGTTCTACACCCAAGTTTTCTCAGGCCGCGCGGCCCTTCTCCACCTTGGCGCCTTCACCGCCTCCATCATGTCGGGCAATGTGTTCTTCATCATCATGCCAAATCAGCGCGTGGTGGTGGCCGACCTCAAGTCAGGCCGCAAGCCCGATCCGAAATATGGCAAAATCGCCAAGCAGCGCTCGACGCACAACAACTACCTGACGCTGCCGGTGATCTTCTTGATGCTGTCGAACCATTACCCGCTGGTCTTTGCGACCGAGTATAACTGGATCATCGCCTCCCTCGTGTTCCTGATGGGCGTCACCATCCGCCACTGGTTCAACATCCAGCACGCCCGCAAAGGCAATCCGCATTGGACTTGGGCCGCGACCGCGATCTTCTTCCTCCTGATCGCATGGCTCTCCACCGCGCCGGTGCAAACCCGCGCCGCCGACTCTGCCATGGCCCCCGGCGCGCTGCGCTATGCCGCCGCCACCGGCTTTGATGATGTGGTCTCGATCGTCCAAGGCCGCTGTTCCATGTGCCACGCGGCCGAACCGGTCTGGGACGGTCTGCATTACGCCCCCAAGGGCGTGGTCCTTGAAACCCCCTCCCAAATCGCGGCCGAGGCCAAGCGGATCTACCTGCAAGCCGGCCTCAGCCACGCCATGCCGCCCGCGAACCTCAGCTATATGGAGCCAGAAGAGCGCGAAGCGATCATCCTGTGGTTTAGGTCCGCAGGCCAAGGCGCAGTCGAAGGCTAAAGTAGGTCGGGCTTCAGCCCGACTCGCCGCCTGAATTAACCATCCTCCCGCCCACCCGCTGTCGGGACAGATGCCAGACGCAAACCCGACGCGAACCCGACGCGAACCCGACGCCCGCCATACGGGGATTTTCTCCGAAAATCAGCGCCTTAACCAGCTTTCAGCACCCGCTCCAGCCGGTCTAGGAAAAACGCCACATTCTCGACGCTGAACACCATCGGCGGGCGGATCTTCAAGACATGCCCCTTGGGCCCGGTGGCTGAAATCAGCACACCTTCCTCGCGTAGCCGATTGACGATCCACCCCGCCCGCGCCGCATCCGGCCGCGCCTCGCCATCCACGATGTCCTGGCCCAGAAACAGCCCCACGGCGCGAAGCTCGCCCAAGGCGGCATGGCCCTTGGCCAACCCCCGCAAGCCCTCGGCAAAAGCCGCCCCCACCTTGGCGCAATTGGCCTGCAACCCCTCGCCCTCGATCACCTCCAGCACCGCCATGGCCGTCGCCGCGGCCACCGCATTGCCGCCGAAGGTGTTGAAATACCGCGCTTTTGCACCAAAGACTTCGATCACGCGCGGCTGCATCACCAGCCCCGCCACCGGGTATCCATTGCCCATCGGCTTGCCCAAGGACACCATATCGGGCAGCACGTTATGGCGCTGAAAGCCCCACATCGCCGCCCCCGTGCGGCCAAATCCGGGCTGCACCTCATCGGCAATGAACAGCCCCCCCGCCGCCCGGATCGCCGCCACTGCAGGTGCTAAGAACCCCGCCGGATCGGCAAACACCCCGTCCGACGAAAACACGGTATCCACAATCAACGCCGCCGGTTTGATGCCATGGCGCTGCATATCCCGGATCGCCGTCAGCACCCCGGCGGCAAATTCCGCCCCCGTCTCGCCCCCGGTTCTCGGCGCCGGAACCACCCGCACATGCTCGCCCAGATCCACCCCAGACCCAAGGCTGGGCGACATCCCCGCGATCGCGTAAGTCACGCCGTGGTAAGCATTTTCCGTCACGATGAACCCCGTCCCGCCGGTATGGGCGCGGGCAATCCGGAACGCCAGATCATTGGCCTCCGACCCGGTGCAGGTGAACATCACATGGCTCAACTCAGCCGGAAAATGGCCCAAAAGCCGCTCGGCATAGGCCAGAACCCCCTCGTGCAAATAGCGCGTATGGCTGGCCAGAACCCCCGCCTGCCGCGCCATCGCCGCCACCACATGCGGGTGGCAATGCCCGACCGAGGCGACGTTGTTATAGGTGTCCAGATAGGCCCGGCCGCCCTTGTCATAAAGCCAGACACCCTCACCGCGCACCAGATGCACGGGGGTCTCGTAAAACAGCCGGTAGGCCGGGCCCAAGGCCCTTTGCCGCCGCGCCACAAGGTCTTGATCTGCCTTGGAAAGATTGCCTTTTCCGGGCTGATACGCATTGGGCATCGTGCCGGGCATATGGGCGGCGTCGGTCATGGCTTACTCCATCGGACAGGCGCGCAGCAGCGCCTTGGAAACGGCATCGCGGTGCAGGGCAGACAGCGCCAGAAGCCCCGCGCGGGCGAGGGGAAAATTGCGCAGGATATAGGGCGCATTGTTCGGATACTTCGCCGCCCGCCACGAGGTGATCGAAATCGTCGTCAGCATCCGCGCCATGGTCAGATCAGCGACCAAGCGCAACTCCTGCTCTGTCAAGGGCAGGATCCGGTGATAGTTGGCGGTGAATTCCACAAGGCTTTCCAAAGGCTTGTCCGGGTCCACCTGATAGGATGCCGCCACCCCCAGATCGCAGACAAGGGCTGTGCGCACCATGTCGCCAAAGTCCAGAACACCGGAAATCCGGTCCGGATCGGCCTCATCGACCAGCACGTTATGCGGGTTCAGATCGTTATGCACCACCTGCCAGCGGCAGGCGGCCAGCCGGGGAAACACCTCGGCGTCAAAATGGTCAAGCGTGGCGGTGCACAGCGCGCGCAGATCGTCCGGCACATGGGGCAAATGTGGGCGCAGGCTGCTGGCCTGCCGGATGTCCCATTGCAGCACGTGATCGGCGCCAGGATGGTCAAGCCACTGCAATCCATGGGAAATCCGCGCCGCCATTTCGCCCATGCCCGCCCGCTGCGCCGCCGTTTTCGGCGCCAAGTGCAAGGGCATGCCCTCAAGATAGGTCAAGACCCGCATCAGACCCGCAGGCGTTTCCACCTCGGTCGCGCCCGACCCCGTCCGCACCACCTGCGGCACCGGCAGCCCCTTGCCCTCAAGATGCACGAGCGCTGCGGTCTGGAAATCGGTCACCCCGCGCGGTTCGGCGCAGTTGGCAAACTTCACCACATAGCGCCGCTGGTCATCCTCCAGCCGCAGGTTCAGATCGCGCTCGGATGTTAGGCGCTTCAGCACGCCACGCAGCCCGTAATGCTGCGCCAACAAGGCACCCACCTCGACCTCCGAAAGATCCGGGGGCAGGGTGGACAGAAGATCGCCGGTCTCGCTCATGGCGTCATCAGCCCCAGGCCCGTGATGCAAGTCAACCCCATGTGACTAACGATCAATCTCAGCCCAAAGCGGGAAATGGTCCGAGGCCGGACAGCCGGTGTCCACCCAGACCCGGGCCAGTCTTGGCGACAGGCGGGCGTCGATCAGGATATGGTCCAACTGCCGCAACCGCCGCACCCCGGCGATCATCTTTTCATGGGTGTAAAGCCGAAGCCCCGCCGCCACATCGACCATTGCCCCGCGATAGCGTGCGCCCGGATGATAAGGCGTCTCGCCGACAATCTCTTGATATTCCTTGCATCCCGGCTCGCAGTTGAAATCGCCCATCCAGATCATCTCCTCCGGGCAGGGCGGCTCGGCCTGACCTTCGGTCCACATGCGCGCCGGTTCGTCATCGGTCCCCGACCATGGCCCCACTGGCACCAGCGCCGCCTTCAAGGCGGCAATCTGCGCCAGCCGCTCGCCCACGCCGACATGCGCCAGATGCACCGAGACCACCCGCACCGGGCCACGGGGCGCGGCAATGCAAGCCTCCAGCGCGCAGGTCTGGGTGTTGATCGGGTCGAGCATTGGCCAAAGGGGCAAAAGATGCACCCGGCTCCACAGGATGGGCCAGTGCGCGACAATCATCGGCCCGAACTGGCGGCGGCGGTTGACCACGCGGCCGTCCTTGACTGTAGAGGCATCCATGTCGAACCCGGGGGCAAAGACGGTATACCGGTCGCCCAGAATCTCGGCCAGCCGGGCGGGCTGGTCGTCAAACCCGCTGCGCTGCCAGTGGCGGTCCACCTCTTGCAGGCAGGCGATATCTGCCCCCGCAATCACCTCTGCCGCGCGGGTAAGGTCATAGACCCCATCGGCGCCAAAGCCGTATTGGATATTGAAGGACAAAAGCCGCATCACGCCCCCCCATGGCCCTATCTTGTGCGCCAGACTGGCACTGGTCAGGGGGCAGGCACAAGGGCAAGCTGGGCGGGCCGCCTGTGCAAGAAAAGGAAGCCATTTCATGCTGATCCGCCCCCCGACCAAAGGTGACCGCCCCGCGTGGGAAGCACTTTAAACCGGCTATGCGGCCTTCTACCGGGTGGCACAGACCACCGTGATGCGCGCTACCGTCTGGGGCTGGATCCATGACCCCGCGTATCAGACAAGCGCCCTTGTCGCCGAAGAGGGCGGCCGGCTTGTCGGGCTGGCCCATTACCGCCCCTTTGCGCGGCCGCTTTCGGCCTCGACCGGCGGATTTCTGGATGATCTCTTTGTCGATCCGGCCGCGCGCGGTGGCGGGGCGGCCGAGGCGCTGATTGGCGCTATTGCCGAGGAGGGTCGCGCCAAGGGTTGGACCGTCATCCGCTGGATCACCGCCGAGGACAATTACCGCGCCCGCGCGCTTTATGACCGGCTGGCCGAAAAGACGCGCTGGGCGACCTATGATCTGAAGCTTTAGCGCCGGGCCAATGGGCGGGCGGTTACAAAGCTGGCGGATTCGCCGGCTCGGTGGCAAAGCGCCCCGCCCGCCGGAAAGGCTTGCTTTTCGGGAGAAAAGGGCGCATGGGGGGTGGGCTATATCTGCGATTTCGACCTGCTGTCTCTTTTTTGCGGCGCCAGACACTCGATCTTGTGCTGACTAAGCCGGGCCACCGCATGTTGCGGGTGGCAAAACAGACAGGAGTATCCACGATGGCCAATGGCACCGTGAAATGGTTCAACACCACCAAGGGTTTCGGCTTCATCGCCCCCGCCACCGGCGGCAAGGATGTGTTCGTGCACATCTCGGCGGTCGAGCGCGCTGGCATCCGTCAGCTGAATGACGGTCAGGCTGTGACCTTCGACATCGAAGCTGGCCGTGACGGCCGGGAATCGGCGGTCAATCTGGCGCTGGCATAAGCCGCGCCTGATCTTCGGATCGAAAAGGCGGCCCGTTGGGCCGCCTTTTTTCGTTTGTGGGGGCCGGGGCTTTGCGGCAGGGTCGCGGATATGAACCGCATTGATCAGACCCACCCCGAAGCCCCAGCCCTTGCCGGATATGGCACCTTGCCGATCGGCGTCCAGACCCTGCAGCTGACCATTCCCGGACAAGTTGACGTGCTGGGCTCGGTCAAGGCGATCTGCCGCGCTGACCGGCCCGTGACGGTTGAGCTTTGGTATCCCGCCGCGCCCGGAACGCCACCGGGCACGCGCTATGAGACGCTTTTGCGCGATGGGCATCGTCGCATTGCCTTGCAGGGCCGGGCGTGCCGCGATGCGACACAGGCCGAGGGTCGCTTTCCCCTGGTGATCCTGTCGCATGGCTATCCCGGCAACCGGATGCTGATGTCGCATCTGGGCGAGACGCTGGCTTCGCGCGGCTATGTGGTGGCCAGCCTTGACCACTGCGACAGCACCTATGCCGACAAGGGGCCGCTGGCCTCGACGCTGGTCAATCGCCCCTTGGACACCGCTTTTGTGAAAGCTTCTCTTGTGGATCGGGCTGATACGACGCGCTTTGCAATCATCGGCTATTCGATGGGCGGCTATGGGGCACTGGTCTCGGGCGGGGCCGGGGTGGCAGAGGCGGCCTTGGGGATGGAGGGCGCGCCGCCACATGGTTTGTGGGAGATCCACCGCGCGCCGGTGGTGGATCCCGATCTGCGCGCGATCATCCCCATCGGCCCTTGGGGCCGCCATCGCGGAATTTGGGATGCGGCGGGGCTGGCCGGGCTGCGGGTGCCGATGCTTCTCATGGCGGGCAGCGCGGATGAGATCTCGGACTATGCGGGCGGCATGCGGTTGATTTTTGAAGAGACGCAAGGCGTTACGCGCCAGCTTCTGACGTTCGAGGGGGCGGGCCACAATGCCGCCGCCCCCTATCCCGCCCCGGCGGAGGCGTTCGAGCCGTCACCACATCTGGAGTTTCTGCCCGCCGAACACTACGCCGATCCGGTTTGGGACACGGTCTTGATGAACGCCATTGCCCAGCATCATGCGGTGGTGTTTCTGGATCGCCACCTGCGGGGGGTGGAACATGAAACAGCCCCCGGCCTGAACCGGGGGCTGCGCCTGGAAAGCATGGGGCTGTGACGGCCTGACGCCTGATCTCCTCGTGCGCCTTCGGCTTCTCGTCGTTACGATGAGGGCCGAAGGCCACGAAGAGGGGCGGTTCAGTGATCGGCCGCCGAAGCCGCCGCCTTGGCCTCTTCGACCGAGCCTTTGGCCCCGTTGAAGAAGGCGTTCAGCACCACCGCCACGATCGAGGCCAAGAGGATGCCGCTTTCGATCAACGGGTGGATCGCATGAGGCATCCACATCTTGAAGTTCGGCGCGATCAGCGGGATCAGGCCGAACCCGATGGCCACAGCCACGATAAAGAGGTTGTGACGGTTCTTCGCGAAATCCACACCCGCCAGAATCCGGATACCGGTGGCCGCAACCATGCCGAACATCACAAGACCCGCGCCGCCCAGAACCATGGTCGGCACCGATTCCACCAAGGCGCCCATCTTGGGCATCAGGCCAAGCACCAACAGGATGATCCCGCCTGCAACGCAGACAAAGCGCGACTTGATCCCTGTCACACCCACGAGGCCCACGTTCTGGCTGAACGAGGTATAGGGGAAGGTGTTGAAAATCCCGCCGATCAGCGTGCCCAGACCATCGGTGCGCAGACCTGCCGACAGGGCGGGCTGATCCACCTTTTTGCCGGTCATGTCGCCGAGCGCAAGGAACATGCCGGTCGATTCGATCATCACGACGATCATCACCAGCGTCATGGTCAGGATCATCCAGAAGTCAAAGGTCGGAGCCCCAAAATGGAAGGGCGTGATCAGACCGAACCAGCTTGCTTCGCCCACTTTGGCAAAGTTCATGGTGCCCATGGCCACCGCGATCACCGCGCCGATCACGATGCCCAAAAGCACGGCGATATTGGCAACAAAGCCTTTGCCGAACTTGGCGATCAACAGGATCGAGATCAGCACGATGGCCGAGACGATGATATTGGTCGACGAGGCGTAAAGTGGGTTGTTCATCTTGGCGGCCAGCGCCAGACCCTGCGGCACTTCGGGCAGGCCCGAGATGGTGCCGGCGGCCGCGCCCTCGGTCACCGCTTTCAGCCAGTCGGCATGGGCGGGATCGATGATTTGCGGTGCGGTCGGGCCAACGGGGTTGCCGAAGATCCAGTTGATGCCGATGCGCATCAGGCTGATGCCGATTACCAGAATGATCGTGCCGGTCACCACCGGCGGGAAAAAGCGCAGCATCTTCGACACGAAGGGCGCGATGATCAGCGAGATCACCCCGGCGGCCATGATGGCGCCAAAGATGGCACGGGCGGCGTCATTGCTTGAAGCCCCTGCGCCAAGCTGGGCATTGGCCATGGCCACCATGGGGCCGACGGCCGCAAAGGTCACGCCCATCATGACGGGCAGGCGGATGCCGAATCACTGGGTCGCGCCCAGGGACTGGATCAGCGTGACGATGCCGCAGACGAACAGGTCTGCCGAGATCAGGAAGGCTACGTCCTCGGGTGGCAGTTTCAGCGCGCGCCCGACGATCAGCGGCACGGCCACAGCCCCGGCATACATCACCAGAACATGTTGCAGGCCAAGGGTGAAAAGCTTGGGTGGCGCGAGCATCTCGTCCACCGGATGGATCTTGTCTGTCATTCGTTCTTTCCCTGGGGGCTGTTTTCTTCGCGCCGTCTTCGCGCCGCCCCTTGGGCGCGATCCTGTTAGGACGGGCCTTCAGGGCCCGATGATCCGCCAGGGATGGCCGTAGCGGTATTCTTCCAGATTGGCCGTTCTGCCGATGCGGTCGATCACGGCGAAAAGGCCCGGTGCATGGAGCGGTGTCAGGACGCCGTGCCAGGTGCCGATGTGAAAATTGATGGCCTGTGCGCCATTGGTCAGGAAGGCGCGAGGGGTGCCGGGCGTGCCGCCCCTGTCCGGGGCCACGATGACCAGAAACGGATGTTCGGACATCGGCACGAAGGCCTGGCTTCCGTCGGGGTGGCGTTCGACCAGGGTGAAGTCATAGGGCAGGGCGCGAGGCTGGGCGTTGAAGATCGAGATCCCCGCCCGGCCCTCGGGCCCGAAGTCAAGCTTTGCCCGGTCGTGGTGGCGCTGGCACATGCTTTCGTTGATGAGCCGGAAATCGCCCGCAGCCTCGAGCACATCGCCAAAAGGGGCGAAGGCGGCGGCGGTCAGCGGTTCGGTCTTGATCGGTGTCATCCAGCGCCCTTTGTCGGCTGCGGGAGCGAGGGGTTTCACACCCCTCGCGCTCCCCGTGGGATATATTCACCACATTGAAGGCAGGTGGGCTTCAAAGGGTGGGGCGAAAGGCGCCGGGGCCGCGCAGCGTGGCGTGGCGGTTGACGTCCTTGTACAGAAGATACCGGAAGCGGCCGGGGCCTGCGGCGTAACAGGCCTGCGGGCAATAGGCGCGCAGCCACATGAAGTCACCCGCCTCAACCTCGACCCAGTCCTGATTGAGTTTGTAGACCGCCTTGCCTTCCAGCACGTAAAGCCCGTGTTCCATGACATGGGTTTCTTCAAACGGGATCAGGCCGCCGGGTTCAAAGGTGACGATGTTGACATGCGCGTCATGGCGTAGGTCATCAGGTTCGACAAAGCGGGTGGTGCCCCAGCGTTCGGCAGTATCGGGCATCCAGCGGATCGGCATGTCGCGTTCGTTCGTGATGATGGGGGCGGGTTTTGCAATCCCCAGCGCGGGTTCGTACAGCTTGCGCAGCCAGTGGAAGCGGGCGGGGGCGCTGCCTTCGGCGAGAAGCGTCCAGCGGGGTCCGGCCGGGATATAGGCATAGCCGCCTGCGTCCAGATCGTACCCGGTGCCGTCGATGGTGAGCGTGGCCAGCCCTTCGGTGAAGAAAAGCCAATGCTCGACGCCCGTGTCGGGATCGGGGGTGTCAGAGCCATGGCCGGGCTGCACCTCCATCACATATTGGCTGAAGGTTTCGGCAAAGCCTGACATGGGCCGCGCGATGAGCCAAAGCCGCGTGCCGGTCCAGCCCGGAAGGTGGCTGACCACGATGTCGGAAAAGCAGCCCCGCGGGATGACGGCATAGGCGGTGGTGAACGCCGCGCGCCCGGTCATCAGGGCGGTTTGCGGCGGCAGGCCGCCTTTGGGGGCGTAGTATTGGCTCATGGCAATTGGTCCTTCAGGCGCAATTCCGCGATGCGTTCGACCTGGGCGCAGGCGGTGGCGAATTCCGTCTCGGTGTCATTGCCGATGCGGGTCTGGAAGGCGGCAAGGATCGAGGCCTTGGTGTTGTCGCGCACGGTGATGATGAAGGGAAAGCCGTGCTTGGCGAAGTAATCCGCGTTCAGCCGCTGGAAGGTTTCGCGTTCGGCGTCGGTCAGGGCATCGAGGACGGCGCTGGCCTGTTCTTGCGTGCTTTCCGGGGTCAGCCGTTTGGCGGCCGCGAGCTTGCCCGCAAGGTCGGGGTGGGCGCGTAGCACGCCAAGGCGTTCGTCACGACTGGCCGAACGGAACATGCGGGCCAGCGCGTTGTGCAGGCCCGCCGCGCTGTCATGGGCCGGGCCAAGTTCCAGATCAAAGGCGCGGTCGGCGATCCAGGGGGAATGTTCGAAAATGGAGCCGAAACGGGCGACAAAGCGGTCGCGCGTCATCTGCGAGGGCCGCTCGATGCGCTTCGGCGGATGGGTTTTTGCCCAGTGCTGGGCAATATCGATGCGGCGGGGGAACCAGACTCCGTCGTGCGACTGGGCATAGTCGAGGAACTTTTTCAGGCCTGCAAACTTGCCCGGCCGGCCGATCAGGCGGTTGTGCAGGCCGATGGAAAACATCTTGGCGCGGCCGTCGCAGCCTTCGGCATAAAGCGTGTCGAAGCTGTCTTTCAGGTATTGGAAGAACTGCTCGCCCGTGATGTAGCCCGGGGCCGTGGCAAAGCGCATGTCGTTTGCCTCAAGCGTGTAGGGGATCACCAACTGGTCATGGTCGCCCAGTTCCAGCCAATAGGGCAGATCGTCGTCATAGGTGTCGGAAATCCAGGCCAGACGCCGGGTTTCGGCCGTCAGGCGCACCGTGTTTATGCTGCAACGTCCGGTATACCAGCCTACGGGCGGGCAGCCGACCACCTCTTCGTGCAGGCGGAAGCTTTCCGCGATCTGGCGCGCCTCTTCGGCGGGGTCCATGTCGCGGTGATCGACCCATTTCAGCCCGTGGCTGGCAATCTCCCAACCGGCGGACTTCATCGCGGCCAGCTGTTCGGGGTTGCGGGCCAAGGCGGTGGTCACGCCGTAGACGGTGACGGGTATATCCTGTTCCACAAACAGCCGGTGCAGGCGCCAGAAGCCTGCGCGCGCGCCGTAGTCGTAGATTGATTCCATGTTCCAGTGTCGCTGGCCCGGCCAAGGCGCGGCGCCGGCGATGTCGGAGAGGAACGCCTCGGACTGGGCGTCGCCGTGCAGAAGGTTGTTCTCGCCGCCCTCTTCGTAGTTCAGCACGATGGACACGGCGATCTTGGCTCCGCCCGGCCAAGCGGCATCCGGCGGATTTGGTCCATGACCACGGAAATCGCGCGGGTAGCGGTTCATCGGGAACTCCCTGCAGACGGCGAAAGACTATTCGTGAATCACGAAAGCGTTTATCAAATAATCCCTGAAAGACCTATGGCGGGCGCGTGGGTCACCCAAGGGCGGCGCTTTGCGCTAGGGTCTGGCGACAGCAACGGAGACGGCAATGACAGGTGGACGGCTTTCGACCCATGTTCTGGACACCGCGCGGGGCAAGCCTGCGGCGGGGGTTCGGATTGGGCTTTACGCGGTCAGCGCTGAGGGCCGGCGCAAGATCAAGGAGGTCGTGACCAATCACGATGGCCGCACCGATGCGCCGATGCTTCTGGGCGAGGCGCTGACGGTGGGCACTTATGAACTGGTGTTCTTTGCCGGCGACTATCTGCGCGCCACGGGGCAGGCGACCGGGGACACCCTATTTCTGGATGAAATCCCGATCCGCTTTGGCGTGCCGGATGCAGGGCAGCATTACCATGTGCCGCTGTTGATCAGCCCCTTTGCCTATTCCACCTATCGCGGCAGTTAGGCGCAGGTCCGCAGGCCGGACCTTGTCGCGCTTGCCGGGCTGCCCGCTGCGGCCTAAGGCTTGAGGCGACGGAAGCGGGCGGCCTGCGCGTATCACGCCGAAGGGCTGCGCCTTGGCGATCGCGGCAGGATGGGGCTGGGCATGGCGATGGGCGGGCAGGACAAGGCAGGGGCGGCGGGCAAGGCCGGGTCTGAAATGGGCGCCGATGCCGATCTGGCGCGGCTTTTGGCGGCGGCGGCCCCCGGTCGGCGGCGGCCATGGCTTTGGGCGGGCGGGCTGGCGCTGGCGGCGGCGGCTTTGGCGCTGGTCTGGGGCTTGCTGCCAAAGGAGGGGGCCGGGCCGGGCTATGTCACCGCGCCGCTGACGCGTGGCGATCTGATGGTGACGGTCGCGGCCACCGGCACCTTGCAGCCGACAACGCAGGTCGATGTGTCGTCGGAACTGGCCGGCACGCTGCAATCGGTCAAGGTGGATTACAACAATAGGGTCACAGTCGGTCAGGTTCTGGCGCAGCTTGATACATCGAAACTTGCGGCGACCGTGGCCAATGCCGAGGCGCAGGAGGCTTCGGCCCGCGCGCGGTTGATGCAGGCCGAGGCGACGGCGGCCGAGGTGGCCGAGACGCTGGCCACGCAACGGGAACTGGCGGCGCGCGGCGTTGCCACCCGGCGCGAGATGATCTCGGTCGAGGCCAATGACGCCCGCGCCCGTGCCGCGCTGGACATGGCGAGGGCCGATCTGACGCTTGCCAAGGCCAATCTGGCGCTGGCGCGGGCTGATCTGGACAAGGCGGTGATCCGCTCGCCCATTCAGGGCATCGTGCTGAACCGCAAGGCCGAGGCGGGGCAGATCGTGGGGCCGGGGCTGAATGATCCGGTGCTTTTCGTGCTGGCAGAAGATCTTGCGCGGATGGAGCTTTTGGCCAATGTCGATGAGGCCGATATCGGGCAGGTCGAGGTGGGGCAGGCGGCGGTCTTTACCGTTGATGCCTTTGACGGGCTGAGCTTTGATGCGACCATCACGCAGGTGCGCTATGCCTCGGAGGTGACCGATGATGTGGTGACCTACAAGGCGGTTCTGGCGGTGGAGAACCCCGATCTGCGGCTGCGTCCGGGCATGACGGCGACGGCCACGATCACGGTGGCCGAAGAAACCGGCGCGCTGTTGGTGCCCAATGCGGCGTTGCGCTGGGCACCGCCACGGGTGACGAACGGTCAGGCCGGGGCGGCGGGGCTGGCAGGGCTTATCCTGCCGTCGGCTGCGCAGCGCATGGGGTCTTCGGCGGTGGGCACGGGGCGGTCGATCTGGGTCTTGCGCGAAGGTGCGCCGGTTGAAGTGCCCGTGCAAATTGGCGCGAGTGATGGGCGGATGTCGGTGGTGACGGGTGAGGGATTGGCCGAGGGCGAGGCCGTCATCACCGATCAGATCGTGAAGGCCGATTAGATGGCGGCCCCGCTGATTGCCTTTCGCAACGTCTCGCGGGTTTACGGCAGCGGCGAGGCCGAGGTGCGGGCGCTGGCCGATGTGTCCTTTCAGATTGCGGCGGGCGAGTTCGTGGCGATCATGGGGCCGTCCGGTTCGGGCAAATCCACCGCGATGAACATCATCGGCTGTCTCGATCGGCCCACGTTTGGGGAATATCTGTTCAAGGGCATCGCGGTGCAGGGCCTGGGCCAGGATGCCCGCGCGCTGTTGCGCCGCCATGCTTTGGGTTTTGTCTTTCAGGGTTTCAACCTTCTGCCACGGCAATCGGCCTTGGAAAACGTCGAATTGCCGTTGATCTACAAAGGCATGCCCGGTCCCGAGCGGCGCGCGCGGGCGCGCGAGGCCCTGCGCAAGGTCGGGCTTGAGGGGCGCGAGGGGCATGACCCATCGCAGCTTTCGGGCGGCCAGCAGCAGCGCGTGGCGATTGCGCGGGCGCTTGCGGGGCAGCCTACGGTCATTCTGGCCGATGAGCCGACGGGCAATCTTGATTCCGCCCGCGGCCAAGAGATCATGCAGTTGTTGCAGGCGCTGAACCGCCAGGAGGGCATCACCATTGTGATGGTCACCCATGAGGACGACATCGCGCGCCATGCCAAGCGGCTGATGGTGTTCACCGATGGCCGTCTGACGCGCGACACGGCGGTTGGGGAGAGGGTCTGACATGCTGTGGGATGCGCTGCGTCTGGCTTTTGTCGCGATCATTCGCAACAAGCTGCGGTCCTTTCTGACCGTCCTGGGCGTGGTGATCGGCGTCGCGGCGGTGATTGCCATGGTGACGGTAGGCGAAGGATCGTCGGCGCAGGTGCAGGCTTCGGTCGAACGGCTGGGCACCAATGTGCTGGTGGTGCGCCCCGGACGGGTGCGGATGGGGCCGCCCTTAGGCGAACCCGCGCCGCGCTTTGATCTGAAGGACGCCGCCGCCTTGGCCGAGTTGCCCATCGTCGCCCATGTCGCGCCCCAGTCGAATGGCAGCTATCCGGTGGTGGAGGGCAATGCCAACACCTCAACCCAAGTGTCGGGCACCACGGCGGAATATCTGATCGTGCAGAACTGGCCCTTGGGCATGGGCCGCAATTTTGAACGCAGCGAGGAAATCAGCGGGGCTTCGGTCTGCATCCTTGGCCAGACCGTGCGCGCCACGCTCTTTGGCGCGGGCGATCCCATCGGGGCCACGGTGCGGGTGCGCGGGCTGTCTTGCGAGGTGATCGGGGTTCTGACGGCGCGCGGTGCGGGCAGTTTCGGGCAGGATCAGGATGATCTGGTGCTGATCCCGATTAAGACCATGCAGCGCCGGTTGAAGGGCGACAATGAGGTGGGGTCAATCTCGGTGGCCCTGCTCAAATCGGTGGAAAGCGCGACCGGCATCCGCACCGTCCAGGCCCTGATGCGCGACCGCCGCCAGATTGAAATTGGCGAGGGTGACAATTTCTCGGTCACCGACATGCGCGATTTCAACACGCTTCTCAGCGGGGTCAACTCGGTGATGGCGGGGCTGTTGTCGGCGGTGGCAGCGGTGAGCCTGTTGGTGGGCGGCATTGGCATCATGAACATCATGCTGGTCTCGGTGACCGAGCGCACGCGCGAGATCGGCATCCGGCTGGCTGTGGGGGCGAGCGAGGGGCAAGTCCTGGCGCAGTTCCTGATCGAGGCGGTGGTGCTGTCGGTCTTGGGCGGCGTGATCGGCATTGCGCTTGGCCTTGCGCTTGCCTGGGGCGGATCGATCTTTCTGGCGATCCCTTTCGCGCCCTCGGCCCTGGTTGTGGCCATGGCCTTTGGCTTTTCCGCGCTGGTGGGGGTGGTTTTTGGCTATTTCCCGGCCCGCCGCGCGGCGCGGATGGACCCGATCGAGGCCCTTCGCCACCAATAGGCGCTAAAGCTTGGGCCGCTTGGCCGGGCTGGTGAACCACCCGCCCAAAGCCGCCTCATAGGCCATGCCCGCCCGGAACACGTCGCGGTCTGAGTAGCTGCGCCCGACAATCTGGATGCCTGTCGGCACGCCGTTTGAGGCATGGCCCGAGGGCACGGCCAGCACCGGCAAGCGCGACAGCATGTTGAAGGGCACGGTCATCGCCCAGCCCAGTTCGGGTCTGACTTCGGTGTTGTTGATGATCATGCGGTCCTTGGTGGGGTCAAACCCGGCCGGGGGCGCGGGGATGCCAAGGGTGGGGCAGATCAACAGGTCATGCTGTGTCAGGATCTCGCCCATCGGGGCATAGGCGGCGGCAATCACCTCCAGCGCCTGCACATAGTCCTGCGCGGTGGAGGCCCGGCCCTTTTCGGCAAAGTCGCGCACATAGGTCGTCATCTTGTCGGCGTGATCGTCCAGCAGGCCCGAGATATAGCCTCCGAAGATATGGGTGAGATAGGCCATGCAGGCCGCTGTCACCTCGGGACCCCAGCCGGTTTTCACCTCGGTCACCGTGGCGCCCAGGCTGCGGAACACATCCAGCGCGGCCAAGGTATTGGCGCGCACCTCGGGGTCCACTTCGAAAAGGCCAAGATCCAGCGAAAAGGCGATTTTCCAGCCCTTGATCGGGCCGCCCTCCAGCGGCAGCTTCAGCTTGGGCCTGAGGCTGGCGATATCGCGTGGGTGAGGCCCGGCGATGACGTTTTGCAAAAGTGCTGTGTCGCGCACCGTGCGCGCCATGGGGCCGGTGTGGCAGAAGAAATCAAGGTTGAAAGGCGGGTCATCAACGTTGCGGCCATAGGGCGGTTTGAACCCCACCACCCCGCAGGCCGAGGCCGGGATGCGGATCGACCCGCCGATGTCGGACCCCATTGCCAGGGGCGAGGTGCCCGCCGCCAGCGAGGCCGCCGATCCGCCCGACGACCCGCCGGGCGTGAAGTCGGCGTTCCAGGGGTTGCGGGTGACGCCCCACAGCCGGCTCCAGCAGATGCCGGCGGCAGAAAACTCGGGCGTGGCGGTGCGGGCATGGACGATGCCGCCCGCCGCCAGAATGCGCTGGTTGTTGACCGAGGTGTGGGTGGCAACGTGATCCTTGAGGATGAGCGAGCCCGAAGATGTCGGCTTGCCCGCAATCTCGTTTTCATCCTTGATCCCGATGGGCAGCCCCTCCAGCGCGCGGGTGCGCTGGCCCTTGGCATATTTCGCCTCCGCCTTGCGGGCGCGGTCCATTGCCTCGTCGAAATGGGTAAAGGTAAAGGCGTTCACGGGGTCTTTCACCGCCTCGGCGCGGGCAATGACTGCCTGCATCAATTCCACCGGCGACAGGGTTTTCGCCCGAAACCGCGCCAAGGCCTCATGCGCGGGCAGGTAGCACAGATCAAGATCAGCCATTTTGGTCCCCCAAGTTTGCAGTCACGCTACTGAGGGCCGCGAGATCGGTAAAGCGGGTTAGAAGATTTCCTTCACCGCCTCCATCGCCACATAGGTCGAGGTGCCCGCGACATGGGGCAGGGCGCTGATCTGTTCGGCCAGCACCCGGCGGTAATCTTGGATATCGGCGGTGCGCACCTTCAAAAGATAGTCAAACCGGCTGGCGATCATGTGGCACTGTTCCACCTCGGGCACGGCCATCACCGCCTTGTTGAAGGCTTGAAGGGCGGCTTCGCGGGTGTCCGATAGCCGCACCTCGACAAAGGCCACATGCGCCAGCCCCATGCGGATCGGGTCCAGATTGGCGCGATACCCGGTGATGACGCCCGCATCTTCCAGCCGCTTCATCCGCGCTTGGGTGGGCGATTTCGACAGCCCGATGCGGCGGGCAAGCTCGGTGGCGCTGATGCGGCCCTCGACCGCCAGCACCCGCAGGATGGCCTCGTCAAAGCGGTCCAACTCGACGCGGGCGATTAGCATTGTCTTTTCCCTCAACTGCAAGGCGTTCGGCTGCTTTGGTGGATACTTTAAGGCAAACGGCCTGTCAAATCTGCGCTATCATGGGCCATATCCATGGAGGGCCCGTCATGTCGCAATCGTCTTGGGAAATCATCGACCGCCAGTCGCTGCGCGACGAGGCGGCTTTGGTGCAAGCCCTGATCGCCGAGGCTGGGCTTGACACGGCTGCCCGCGCCCGCATCACCGCGGCCGGGGCTGACCTTGTCCGCCGCATCCGGGCATCGGTGAAGCCCGGCCTGATGGAAGTGTTCCTTGCCGAATACGGGCTGTCGACCGAGGAGGGCATCGCGCTCATGTGTCTGGCCGAGGCGCTCTTGCGCGTGCCCGATGCCGAGACGATGGATGCGCTGATCGAGGACAAGATTGCGCCCTCGGACTGGGGCAAGCATCTGGGCCAGTCGGCCTCATCGCTGGTCAATGCCTCGAGCTGGGCCCTGATGCTGACGGGCAAGGTGCTGGAAGATCGCGAGCCGGGTGTCGTCGGACATCTCAAGGCCGCCGTCAAACGGCTGGGCGAGCCGGTGATCCGCACCGCCGTTTCCCGCGCGATGAAAGAGATGGGGCGCAACTTTGTCTTGGGCGAAACCATTGATCTGGCGATGAAACGCGCCCGCGAGCTAGAGGCCAAGGGCTATACCTACAGCTATGACATGCTGGGTGAGGCCGCCCGGACCGAAGCCGATGCGCGCCGCTATCATCTGGCCTATTCCAAGGCGATCACCGCGATTGCAGCCGCCGTCACCACCGGCGATATCCGCACCAACCCCGGCATTTCGGTGAAACTCTCGGCGCTGCATCCGCGCTATGAGGTCGCCAAGCGCGCCCGCGTGATGGAGGAACTGGTCCCCCGCGTTCGCGCGTTGGCGGGTCTGGCCAAGGCCGCCGGTCTGGGCTTCAACATCGACGCAGAAGAGGCCGACCGTCTGGCGCTGTCTTTGGAGGTGATCGAGGCGGTGCTGTCCGATCCGGCGCTGAAGGGTTGGGATGGGTTCGGCGTTGTGGTGCAGGCCTATGGCCGCCGCGCCGGTGCGGTGATCGACTGGCTTTACGCGCTGGCCGAAAGGCTTGATCGCAAGACCATGGTGCGGCTGGTCAAGGGCGCCTATTGGGATGCCGAGGTCAAGCGGGCGCAGGTGATGGGGCTGGAAAGTTTCCCCGTCTTTACCCGCAAACAGGCGACCGATGTCAGCTATATCGCCAATGCCCGCAAGCTTTTGGCCATGACCGACCGCATCTATCCGCAGTTTGCCACCCACAACGCCCATACGGTTGCGGCGATCCTTGATATGGCGACGGACAAAAAGGCGTTTGAATTCCAGCGCCTGCATGGCATGGGCGAAAGGCTGCATGATATCGTTCTGGAAGGTAACGGCACCCGCTGCCGCATCTATGCCCCCGTTGGTGCGCATCGGGATTTGCTGGCCTATCTTGTGCGGCGGCTGTTGGAAAACGGCGCGAATTCGTCCTTCGTCAATCAGATCGTCAACGAAGAGGTCTCGCCCGAATGCGTCGCCGCCTGCCCGCTGACCGCGATGGAGTCGATCACCCCCATCGCCAGCCCCGCCATCCTGACCGGGCCGGGGCTGTTTGGCGCGCGCAAGAATTCGCGCGGGTTTGATCTGACCGATGCGGCCGATCTCGAGGCGATCGAGGCAGCGCGTGTCCCCCATATGACTCGGCTCTTCGAGGCGTCGCCCCTCATCGCGGGGTCCTCCTCCGGGGCCTTGCGGCTTGAGGTGAAAGACCCAGCCACCGGGGCGCTGGTCGGCCATGTGCTGACCGCAGGCGCGCCCGATGTCGACACCGCCCTGCGGCTTGCCGAACCCTGGGCCGCCGCCGCGCCGGAACGCGCCACAATCCTGCGCCGCGCCGCCGATCTTTATGAGGAAAACTTCGTCCTGATCTTCGCCCTTTTGGCGCGCGAGGCGGGCAAAACCGTCGCCGATGCGGTGGCCGAACTGCGCGAGGCGGTGGATTTCCTGCGCTATTACGCCGACGGGGCGGCGGGGCTGCAAAACCCCGAGCGCGGTGTCTTTGCCTGCATCAGCCCATGGAACTTCCCCTTGGCGATCTTCTCGGGCCAGATCGGGGCGGCGCTGGCCGCCGGCAATGCGGTGATCGCCAAGCCCGCCGAACAAACCCCGCTGATCGCCCATCTGGCGGTGACGCTTTTGCATCAGGCGGGCGTCCCGACCTCGGCGCTGCAGCTTTTGCCCGGCGACGGGCAGTTGGGCGCGGCCCTGACCCGCGATCCGCGCATTGGCGGTGTTGCCTTCACCGGCTCTACCGAGGTGGCGCTGCTGATCCGTGCCGCCATGGCCGAACACGCCAACCCCACCGCGCCCCTGATTGCTGAAACCGGCGGTCTGAACGCGATGATGGTGGACTCGACCGCGCTGCCCGAACAGGCGGTGCGCGATGTGCTGGCCTCCTCCTTCCAATCGGCCGGCCAGCGCTGCTCGGCGCTGCGCTGCCTTTACCTGCAAGAGGACGTGGCCGATCACACGCTGGCCATGCTTTATGGCGCGATGGATGAACTGGCGCTGGGCGATCCGGCGGATCTGTTTACCGATGTCGGCCCGGTGATCGACGCCGAAGCTAAAGCTGCCATCGCCGAATACATCGCCAAGGCCCGCGCCGAGGGCCGGATCTTGAAGGAAATGCCCGCACCGAACAGCGGCACCTTCATTGGCCCCACCGTGATCCGTGTCAGCGGCATCGAAGAGATGACCCGCGAGATTTTCGGCCCCGTGCTGCATGTCGCCACCTTCAAGGCAGGCGAGATCGACCGCGTGGTGCAGGCGGTCAATGCCACTGGCTATGGGCTGACCTTCGGCCTGCATACCCGCATCGATGACCGGGTGCAGGCAGTGGTCGATGCGCTGCGGGTCGGCAATACCTATGTCAACCGCAACCAGATCGCCGCCGTCGTGGGCAGCCAGCCCTTTGGCGGCGAGGGGCTTTCGGGCACCGGGCCCAAGGCAGGCGGCCCGGACTATCTGGCGCGCTTCACCCGCCCAGCCACACCGGCTGCAGGTCAGGACGACCGCCAATGCCCCGAGGCCGAGGCCGCCGCCGCCCTGCGCCTTGACCGCGCCACCGCGCATCCGGCCGAGGCGCTGGTACTGCCGGGGCCGACGGGCGAGTCAAACCGCCTCAGCTTCGTGCCACGCGCGCCGCTCCTCTGCCTTGGCCCCTCTGCCGCCACCGCCCTCCAGCAGGCCGAAGCCATCCGCGCGCTTGGCGGCCACGCGGTCGAGGCACCCGGACTTGATCCCTCGGCGCTGACCCGTCTCACCGGATTTTCCGGTGCGCTCTGGTGGGGCGATACCGACGGTGCCCGCGCCCGTGCCCGCGCGCTCGCCGCGCGGAAGGGCCCAATCCTGCCCCTGATCGGCACGCTGCCCGACAAGGCCCATGCGATGCTCGAACGCCATGTCTGCATCGACACCACGGCCTCAGGCGGCAATGCCCAGCTTCTGGCCGAGGTCTCCAATGGCTAAGGCCTTCAATGTTGCAGAAATATCCTCGGGGGGTGAGGGCCGCAGGCCCGAGGGGGGCAGACAGCCCCCCTTTTATTTGTAAATAATAATCTGTTAATAATAATATTTTTATAGAATAAAGAGGTATAGTATTCCAATTCGTATACCATACAGCTCGCTGATCGCCTGCGTGCTATTGAAGAATGTGCCGCAAC
>Ga0194133_10002081_pt1 | contig 32192 bp, 31 predicted proteins | sample TA2KigOf40mmetaG_FD_155448 | JGI IMG/M metagenome (GOLD analysis project Ga0194133, IMG submission 155448) | Freshwater microbial communities from Lake Tanganyika, Tanzania - TA2015055 Kigoma Offshore 40m | ecosystem: Environmental > Aquatic > Freshwater > Lake | place: Tanzania: Lake...
AGCATCAGCACACTTTGCACATAAACCATAAATAGCAAAATGGGTAACATCGGTTTTAAAACCAAAATCATCACTTAGTGTGTTTACAAAATTTGCAGCGGTCTCAATTGGGGCATCCCCAATATCTCCACAATCTGAACATACTAAATGCAGATGGGTTAACTCATTTGCCGCATGATAGGTAGCACCGCCATGACCTAAGTGGGTATGAAGTACTAAGCCAACATTTTCTAAAGTTTCTAGATTGCGATAAACAGTTGAAAGATTAATTCCAGGATGAGTCTGTCTTACCTTCTCCGCCACCTCCTCCGGTGTGGCATGACCTAGTGCTCTAACCGCAGCCAGCACTAACTCTCGTTGTGGGGTAAGCCGTAACCCCTTTTGATGTAGCTCATGTTCGGTAGCCATGGCGATAAGTCTAATGGCTACCTACTAATTACTAAAGGTGAGTGTATTTATGCGCGAGAAAACTTTGATCTAAATCTAACTATCAGTAAATACATCTGGCAGCCTAAGCAAAAGCCAAAGGCAGCATTTAAGAGGGCAGCAACTAATGCAAAACTTGTGGCAATTAGAAACATGGCAGTATTTCCAGTAACTCCACCAAGGAGTGCCACAAATGCAAAGAGTGCACCAATTAATTGGGCAAATCTAGGCGCTGCCTCATTCTCAGTTGGAACTGGGCCAGAAAGTCGGGGCTGAATTAAATTTCGATATACAAGGCCATAGATTGATCTTCTAAGGCCAAAGAGCACAGCAGATAAAAAAACCACAAATTGAAATCCAATTAGGTAATTAGATTCAGTTATTAGGGCAAAAGCTAATACTGTTGTAGTAATAGCGGCAGAGTATCTTGGACCTCTAGCATCAATAAAGACAGGTGTTTTTTCTTTTAGACTTACATTTGACATTTACTTCTCCTTAAAAAATAGTTGGGGCTTTTAAATTTAAAAAAGATAAAGCGATTTAAAATAATACCCAACACATACAACCTTTTGCGCGGGCGTAATCAATCACACGGCGCTTAGTAAAAAACACTGGTTGTATGGAGAACATAGGTCAAATTTTATACTGGGGCTGAGAATACTTCCTGCAAGTATTTTGCAAAACTTGCGCCCATATATGCTTAAAGAGATGAAACTACCTTGATAAGTTGATCACGTTTAGGTTTTCCAGTGGCCCGGGCAATCTCAAAGCCCGATCGATCTAAAAAAAGAGTAGTTGGGGTTGATCTGACATCAACCTTTCTTACCAATTCCAAATGACTCTCTGCCTCCACTTCATAATAGGAAATATCTGCTTCATATTTGACCACATCTTTAATTAACGCCTTTGCTGCCCGGCAGGAGGAGCAGAAGGTGGTAGAAAATTGCAGAATGGTTGCCCGCTCGCCATAAGCCCCGCCAAACTCATTTGGTGAAAGCTTAAGCCTTTTTTTGTGCTTAATCAGACCAGAGTTTTTTCGATAGTACAGGCCAATAACAGTTGCACCAAGGATTAAAAAAGTAAGTAGTGAGAGTGAATCCATAAGTGTATTCTTAGCACTCTTATGGCAAAAATTCTAATGCTGACTAACTCCCTTGGCGCAAGTGCTGATATGTTGCCTGCTCTTGGTTTGCTTCAGCATGATGTTCGCATCTTGCCAGCTGAGGTTTCAGTATTAATTGATGCACCAATTGTGGATTGCATTTTTGTTGACGCCCGGCGTGATATACCAAATATCAAGGCCTTTACTAAGTTAATTAGTACCACAGGTGTTTCAACACCGATTGTGGTTATCACGACAGAGGGCGGGTTATCTGCAATAAACTCTGATTGGCAGATTGCCGATGTTTTGTTAGATACGGCAGGACCAGCCGAAGTGGATGCTCGAATTCGAATTGTGATTGGTAAAGATGCGCTCACTCAATTAGCTAATAATCCTTCACTTAAAGAGATAAGAAGCGGTGAGGTAGTAATTGATGAGGATTCCTATACTGCCAAGATAAAGGGGAGAACCCTTGATCTAACCTTTAAAGAGTTTGAATTACTCAAGTATCTAGCCCAGCATCCAGGACGAGTATTTTCTAGATCTCAATTACTACAAGAGATCTGGGGTTATGATTACTTTGGTGGCACTAGAACAGTTGATGTTCATATTAGACGGCTTCGTTCAAAGCTAGGGCCTGAGTTTGAATCAGTTATTGATACGGTGCGCAATGTTGGATATAAATTCAAAATTGATAATTTTAGTAATTTTGTAAAAATTAATGATAAATCCTAGTTTATAAACATTAAATTTTTACGTACAAACTAAGAATTACAACTCTAAAGAGTTAAGATGCTCAATAATGATTTTTTGACTCGCGCGGCCTCTAAATTCATAAAAGCAATTTTCCAACGAATCCATTAATTAGAAATCATAGTTTGGCGAAACTTTAATTAACTTTACACTTAATTATTTTAAAAATTAAGGGATATATAATGTAATTTCGTATATGGATTATAAGAATGAGAAAGCACGCAGACTCTACAGAGATTTAGGGTTCTTGGAATGTAGTGGAGATATTTTGTATTCTCGATGAAATACCATTTAATGAAGTTAAGTTTACTTTTTAATTAATTCATGTTAAAGAATTGTGCAATATCTTCTTTACAAGCAATTTCTGGGCCCAAGCGCTTATTTAGCACCTTATTCCACCAATTTATACTTCGCTCTATAGCATCAGCCTGATTAAACTTAGGGTGCCACTTTAAGACTTTATTGGCATAGGTGGTATCTAACTCTAAAGTTTGACTCTCCAAGTTTTGCAATTCACTTTTTTTATTAGAGTATTCAAATTTAAAATCAATCAAAGTAGAAGCGATCTCAATAACTTGAGCAACACTTAAACTTTTTTCTACTGGCCCAAAATTAACACTTTTAATTAAATTACCTGCCAATAAACTATCTATTACTTTTATATACCCAATTAGAGGATCTAGCACATGCTGCCAAGGTCTTGTGTGGTTTTTATTCCTGACTAATAAAGGGTTACCGGATAAGTGACTTCTAATGATATCGGGTACTAAACGGTCATTGGCTAAATCTCCACCACCTATTACATTTCCTGCTCGAACTGAAACTATTTTTGGTCCATTGTTCATTTCTGATATTTGCTGCCACGCAGCGACTACAGCTTCTGTGCCCACTTTACTAGCGCTATAGGGGTCTTTACCAAAAAGGGAATCATACTCTTTAAATTTATAGCCTAAATTATCATTTTTATACACTTTATCAGTAGTAACAACAATAACAATTTGAACAGACTTAGATTTATAAGCTATATCTAAAATATTTGCTGTGCCCATAACATTTACTTCAAACGTCTCTCTGGGAGATTCATAAGATTTAAGCACCAAGGGCTGAGCGGCCATATGAACTATTGTTGACGGCTCGTGTAAGCAGATAAAATTCTTTAAAACTTCATAGCTTCTTATGTCTGAGAATTCTTCAGTAATTTTACCTAGCCTACTTGCACGAGTATAAAGAGAATCTTCCTCTGGGGAGAGTGAAAATCCAATTATTGGCACACCTAAGAACTCAAGTAAAAAACTTAACCAGGTGCCTTTAAACCCGGTATGCCCAGTTATCAACACAGGACCTATAGTTTGCTTTAAACGATCAATAAATGCTTTATCCACGCTATCACTGTAGTCTTTCGGCCTATGAAACTTAAAATTAGACACTTCGGTGCCACGCGATGACAAATGCATTTGACTCAGATATTGATAAATTGGCCATTAAGGCCTATCAAGAAATTCATTTAGCGAAACCGTTTATTCCTGGTGAAACAATTGTGCCTGTCACCGGTAAAGTTTTTGGGGTTGAAGAGTTAATCGCTGCTACAAAAGCTAGTCTAGATTTCTGGCTAACCGCTGGTCCCTGTACTGAGAAGTTCGAGAAAGAATTTTCAAAATTTGTCGGAATGCGCCAAGCATTTATGGTTAATTCGGGATCATCAGCAAACTTATTAGCACTTACTTCACTTACGAGTTCTAAGCACGGTGAACAATCTCTTAAAGCAGGAGATGAGGTCATTACTGTAGCCGCAGGTTTTCCAACCACAGTGACTCCCATAATTCAGAATAACTTAATTCCTGTATATGTTGATGTGGATCTACAAACGTACGTTGCAAATGATAATCAATTAGAGGAGGCCATAGGTCCCAAGACTAAGGCAATAATGATGGCTCATACTTTAGGAAACCCTTCTAACTTAGATTTAGTAGAACGGCTTGCAAAGCGTTATGGTCTGTGGATAATTGAAGATTCGTGTGATGCCTTAGGGGGGACATATCGAGGAAAAAATCTAGGAAGCTTTGGTGACCTATCAACTTTCAGCTTTTACCCCGCACATCACATTACAACTGGGGAGGGTGGGGCAGTTTTAATTAAAAGCATTAAACATAAAACCATTGTTGAATCGTTTAGAGACTGGGGTAGAGATTGTTGGTGTATGCCTGGTTGCGATAATACTTGCCTAAAAAGGTTTGAATGGCAGTTAGGTGAACTACCTCAAGGCTATGATCACAAATACACTTATTCTCATCTTGGTTATAACTTGAAGTCTGGAGACATTCAGGCTGCTATTGGGATTGCTCAACTAAATAGATTGAATACTTTTGTAGAAATTAGACGTAAGAACTGGAATTATCTCTTTACCTCGTTAAAAAGTCTTGAAGAATATTTCATTCTTCCACAAGCCACACTACACAGCGACCCATCATGGTTTGGTTTTGCTCTAACAGTTAAGCCTAACTCTCCAATGACTAGAAATCAGATAGTAGAATACTTAAATTTACGGAAAATTGGAACTAGACTTCTATTTGGTGGAAACCTACTCCGACAGCCGGCATTTATTGGAACTCCGCGAAGGGTGATCGGAAATCTGAATAATACGGATAAAATTATGAATGACACTTTTTGGATTGGTGTCTGGCCCGGCCTTTCAATAGAAATGCTGGATTATGTGATTGAAGTAATTCATGAGATATTTACGATTAAAGTATGAAAGTAATAATACTTGCTGGTGGATTAGGAACCAGAATTTCTGAAGAAACTTACGATAAACCAAAACCTATGGTTCTAATCAATAACAAACCAATACTTTGGCACGTTATGAGTATTTTTGCTAAGCAAGGTTTTACAGATTTTCTGATTGCAACTGGCTATAAATCAGAAATAATTGAAAAATGGGTAAAATCAATTAATGACCCATGGACCGTTAAGGTGATAAACACTGGCTTAGATACTCAGACTGGTGGCCGAATTCTAGAATGTATGCGAACTATTCCAAATGAAAGCGCATGTGTTACTTATGGAGATGGACTGGGAAATATAAATATTAAAGCTCTAATTGATTATCATCATAAGTATATGAAATTAGCCACCGTCACTGCTGTAAGGCCTCCTGCAAGGTTTGGCGTATTGCAGTCTCAGAATGGAATAGTCACACAATTTGGTGAAAAGTTGCAAGCACAGTCAGGTTGGATAAATGGTGGTTTTTTTGTATTAGAACCCAAAGTTAAAGATTTTATTTTAGACATTTTAGAACCATTTGAACTTGGTGCAATACCTAGACTTGTTTCGCAAAAACAACTAGCAGCATATCATCATGAAAGTTTTTGGTACCCAATGGATACGATGCGCGAAAAAAAAGAATTAGAAGAAATTGGGCGTATGGATATCCCAAGTTGGCTTTCCGGGATTTAGTTAAAATTTTATTTGAATTAATTTACTTTAACCAGTTTTCCCATTTTTCTAGGCCTATTTTAAAATCAACCTCATTGATTAGAGGAATATCTGACGGGACGTAGTTATCAATTTTTTTTGTATAGTCATTTAATATTTTTACTTTAGTACCGTAAAAATCAGCTACATAAGTGGCAAAATCTAAAATAGTTTTTGGTTTACAAGATCCAATTTGGCTATAGACTGACGTTGATAGGCCAAACTGCAAAATAAGTTGCAAAATTGCATCTGAAGGGTACAAGTAGGTACGTAAATTACTAGGGTTACCTTTTATTTCAATTTGCATGCCTAATCTGGCTCTCATAATAAATTCTGAAATTGCGAAATTTCTATTTAATTGAAGTCCAGGACCATATAGGGTAAAGATTCTAGGATTTCGAACAATCATGTTGTTGAACTTCTTAAAATTTTTTGTCCAATTCTCTATTTTAATTTTTTCTAGGATATACTGATCGCTACTGCTCATTAGCGTCGGAAAATCATGGGGAATTTGCCTTAAATTACGTGCCGACTCTTGATATATTCCCCCACTACTTAAATGCACAAATGTAAGATTATTAGTTGGGATTTTATTAAGCACTCTTTTAATCGCATTAATTGGATTAAAATCAGTTTTAGGGTTATTGGCTTTGTATATTTCAGTGCTTGTTGCAGCAAAAATTATTATAGTACGAGTATCTTTCAAATGGAGAAAATTCTGATACTGAATATTATTCAATTCAAGAATTCTTCCATAAACTGGATTTAGAAGATTTGAAAACTCACTCAGTGATTCCTTTTTTCTAGTTATTAGAGTGAGCGTACCTTGAAATACCCCACTGTCTAACATATAAGTAAGATAAGTCGAAAGCCAACGTCCCAAAAATCCTGAGCTTCCAAGAATAATAAAGTTACAATCCTTAAAGTCATCAATTTGGTCTTTTGAATTATTAAACAGATAAATTAAGTCTTGCTCAGGAAATAACCCGTAAAGACGCATATTAGTTTTATAAACTTGTTACTTCTTTAATTCTGAGGGAGTCTTGGGGTACCTAAACGGCAATTCTTTAATTGCACTTTCAAAGGTATATGGAAATTGGTCATGAATAAAATGATTTATTTCTGTTTTTGGTGAAATTTGAGCACTGATAGGTAACTGTACATCAAGTACTGAGAATCCATCAGAAATTTGAGTATTTTGTAAGTCCTTTTCAGAACAAATTGGCGTATAAGGTATTTTAAAAGCATACATTAAAGCCTTAAAATCTGGAACTGTATAACCTTCTCCCGTTGCAAACTCCCTTCCCTCCAAGTAAGTCTCTTGAAATTGCTTTATTATTCCATATCCAAAATTGTTTAATAAAAATATAGTAATGGGTAGTTTATATGCAACAACTGTTTGTAATTCTTGCAAATTCATTTGTAGTCCACCATCTCCAATAAAGCAATAAACTCGCTTTTTTGGATTCATTAATTGAGCACCTATTGCTGCGGGTAGGCTGTAGCCCATGGGTGAATTTCCGGCTGCAGTAAATAAAAAACTTGAATCTGCTAGAAATGCTTGATAAACCCAACATAAGTTCGCCCCTGTATCAGCAACCACGATTGCATTTTCTTCAAACTTTGCTTGGATCATGCGAACTATAGAGTAAGGATTGAGCTCACCTTCCTTTACTGCTTTATCAAAACCATTAGAAATTTTGTCAGCTGTGTTATTAATAGATTCCAACCAGTCTAATGAATTAAAATTTGTTTTTAAAAGATAACTGGAAATATATTTTAAATTAAATTGGTAAGTTTTGTAGTTTGAATTACTTTTAAATTTAAATAGTTCCTCCTTGTCAATATCCAAAACTGTTATATTAGCAAATGGTGCAAATGCAAAAGGTTCACCAGTTCTTTGTCTATTATCCAATCGACTTCCAAAAACTAGGATTTGATCTGCTGCTTGTATGACCCAATTAGCAATTGTAGACCCATAAACTCCTAGAGAGCCATAGTACAATTTTTGAGATCTATCGATATAAGTTAGCGCACCCCAACTGGTTACATAAGGAATTGAGTTATTTTCGCACCAAGTTTGAATTACTTGAGCTGTGCCGGCTAGTGCTGCACCTGCTCCAATTATAACTGCAGGCCTATTAGCACTATTAATCAATTCGACTAGATTTAAATCAACTTTTTCTAAAGTGTCAATGTTTGCGGCTGATTGAAGTGCAAATTTTTTTTGTTCTTGACTTATAATACTTCTTTGAATATTTAATGGTACATCAATCAATACTGGTCCCATTCGCCCATCTAATGCGATACTAAGCATTTTAGGTAAAGTTTCAACCAAATCATCAACACTTTCAATTTTTTTAGAATATTTTGTGATCGGTGAGACCATAGAAACTATATCAGTTTCTTGAAATCCACCTTGACGAACATTTGCTCCCAAAAAATCGCTACTCTCGCTTTGATTAACTTGACCAGTTATATGTATACTTGGTATAGAATCAAACCATGAACAAGCTATTCCTGTAATTAAGTTTGTTGCTCCTGGTCCACTTGTCGCGACCGTTACTCCTATTTTTCCGGTTGTACGCCAAACGGCATCCGCAGCCATGGCGGCGGCCTGCTCATGCTGGAAGCAAACATAATCACATTTAGAATTTCTACCAATTGCATCAACTATAAATGCGCATGCTCCACCAGTAACAATAAACGCCGAACCACAGCATTTCTCACCAATAAAATCTGCAATTAAGTCAGCTCCGGTATAAGTCATACTAATAATAATCCAAACCTTTCAGAAATACATTAAATTTATTTACCAAAGCCAGAGCCTCACTATACATTTAATACTAGGGTTGATTGTCGCTAAATACTATAAGTGTCTCTAAGTAGGTTTTCCCAGTTATCTTTAGATTTTGGGCATCGGGAGGGGCTGTAACTGGCTCAAGACAAATCCCTTCATCATCTTGGGAGTAGATCATCAAATATGGTGAATCGAAATCCATACTCAATCTTGCAGCACCTGGCCAAATAATTTCAGGCGCGCCTATTAATTCAGTAAAGGTGTCATCCCAAGGGGGTGGGGTAGGCAAAATCAATTGGCCAGTTGGCAGATAATCATCACCTCGCTCAAACATTTTCTTTGCCTGAAAAACGATTTCAGCATTTCCTCCCTTACCAATATCTCTTGGAAACCAGGGATGAAAACCTAGAGTTACCGGTAAATCACAACCTGCAGCCTCATAATCTAATGACCATCGAAGGGCATCATCTAAGATTTCAAATTTTTGGGTAACAGATGCGCCGTTAAATGGTGATGGCAGCTCTAAGTATTGCGCGCCATTTCCAATATCCTCCCAAGAGGATGAGGCACCAAAACCAATTAAGGCGTGTGGTGGATCAATATTATTTGGTAGTTGAAACCATTTGCCCTCTGAATTTCTTACAATACCATCTCTAATTCGTCCAGCAAAGGGAACCATTGCAAACCATCCCCAGGTGTAACATTGCCCCCTAAATGGAAGGGCAAACTCCATATCTCGCCATTGTACTGAAGCCAAACGTGCCCCCTGATCTAAATCAATTGCAATTGAAATTTGATCACCATTAATATTAAGCACTTTGCACTTCTCCTTACTTATTTAATCTCAGCTTTTGATGGTGGCAGTGCGCCTGTTCTAGATACAGTAATTGCAGCTGCCTTTGCTGCCCGATCTAGCATTACAGCCAATCTATCTGTCGTTAACTTATCCAGGCCATCCTCAATTATCGCCTCAACCAATATGGCACCCACTGTATCTCCTGCACCTACGGTGTCTGCCACAACTACTTTTTTAGCATCTACCGCTACCTTTTCATTTTTCCGATATCCAGTTAAGCCCTTATCACCAAATGTAACCACAACTAACTCTGGGCCAATTGAAAGCCATTTATTTGCTACCTGATCTAACTCAACACCAGGGTATAGCCAGTAAATATCATCATCACTTGCCTTAACTGCCGATGAGATTGATACCCATCTTTCTACCTGCTTTACATACTCAGCCCGATCACTCATTACCGCTGGCCTGATATTTGGATCAAATACAAGCGGTGCAACCACTGCTACCTTTTTAGCCCACTCAAATAAGACAGAAGCTGCCGGCTCAATGGCAGTTACTAATGTGCCGATATGTAATAGGGATGGTTTTTTTGTAAATGGATCTGGTAGCCAGGAGGCAGAGAAATCAAAGGTGGCAGTTCCTTCAATTACAAACTCATATGAGGCCCCTCCTTGATCATTTAGTGAAACTATTGCTAAACAGGTTGGCCTATCGGAAAACTTGACAAAATCAAGCAGAACGCCGTCTTTATGCAATTGCTTCAACGCCATCTGCCCATACTTATCAGTTGAGATGCCATCAATAAATTGGGTATCTATGCCAAGCTTTGCTAATGCCTTAGCAGTGTTTGCTGGGCCACCACCCACTACCGCCTTCCGCTCTAAGCTATCTGGAATTAGGTCAATCAATACTTCACCACATACCCAAGTCTGTCCAATCACGGCAACTCAGCTTTATGAGCTAAAAAGTCGGTTAGTATTTCAATCCCTAATAAATGATCATCCACCTGGGGTAATCCACTTACTAGTAACGCTCCAACAAAGCCCTCGCCTCTAGTAATTAAAGGTAACCCTCCACCATGAATTGAATGAGTTTCATCCAATAAACTATTTTCCTTGTGCCAGTCCACTCCTCTTTCTTCAGCATAAACTTTTTCATATAAAGTGGAATGGTTTTTTAAAAAAACTACTCTAGATTTTCGTGAGATCCACCAGTCATTATCAGTTGTGCTACCAATAAATGCAGCACGGAATACTATTCTTTCACCTAACTGAACTTCGATCGTAATGGGTAATTCTCTTGTTAAAGCAATCTCCATTGCAATTTTGCCAATCATTATGGCATCTGTTAAAGTACAAGATGGTAGAATCAAGGATTTTTCCTGATCAATAATTTGCTTACTGGTTAACCCAACCAAAGTCACAATTCTCCTTTCTAATAAAACTCTTTACGATACCATCTGTCCTTGACACGAAGTATTTAAACTATCCTCCAGAGTATAATTCATTTTCTAAAAGTAAATTTAACTTAATAACTTCTTTATCAGTCGGATTTATTGAAAAAATTCTATCAATTGTGTTTTTTGCACCTTCGAATTTTTGTAACTTCATCTCAAGTTCGGCTTTACCTAGTAAGTAAGTGACATTTAAGGGATCAAACTCTAAACTCTTTTGCACCTGATTGAGAGCAAGACCTGCATTTCCCTCTCGATTTGCACAAATAGCCTTGAAATACCAAGCTTGAGCACTTCTATCATCTCTTTCTAATAATTCGCTTGCGACCATATCAATGAACTCACAACTAGAATTTATTTTTATATTATTTATTGCAATTATTTCGAGAGTTTTTGCGGTTGCAAATCTTGAGTTGATAATTTCCTTAATTTTTAGTTGATTATTCAATTCCCCAGTAATAATATTCTTTGCCTGAGTATCATACCACAGAGATTTCCCTGTGAACAAAAGTGTAAGTATTAACAATGTACTCAATGGGATTTTCCCAACTAAGTTAAGTTCTTTATTACTTTTAACCTGATTAATATTTAGATTCTTTAACCGTAAGTGATTTCCAACTATTAAACCACCTGATAAAAATCCAATTGCAGCTAGAATTATTTGATCTGGACTAATTAGTGATTGAAGGATATATAGAAACCATATTGAAATTAAAGGGGCTGCATAAAATCGATTTATATTTGATGGATTTACAATAATTTTTAGAGCACAAAACGATACATAAAATACAAAGATAATCCATAGCAAACCAATGAAAATTCCTCCGTTTGCAAAGTGATCTATAAATACATTGTGTGCCCTATCTGGAAGAGCCATATACCCATCTCTTTTGACTTGTTCAGAATTTCTAAAAATGGCCGAATATCTGTGATACTCATCTGGTCCAACACCAGTCAACATATTATTAAGGAATATTTTAAATCCAATTCTCCAGTAATCTAGACGCTGTGGAATACTAGTCTCAGTGAATATCATTGATTTAAAATTAGACAAATAATTAGTAAAAAATATTAATACAAGGGCGATAACACAACTTACAATTGAAGTCAAAGAAAAACCTTGTATAAATCTCCCTTTACTTTCCTTCTTATTGTACATAATTACATTAACCGTTATTAGAGTTCCAAAAAAAATTAAAATCTGGGATTGAAGCGCTTTGGTTTGAAATCCAAGGTAAATTGTAGATATATAAACTAACATTAGAAAAATTTTGTAATAAGCACTCTTGCTTTCAAAAAATTTTACAATTGGTATACAGCCAAGAATTCCTAAAAATGCTCCGGCAAAATTGGGGTTTCCTAATGTTAAAGTTATTCCATCGTGCACACCGGACCATGGCAGTGGATCTTTATTAGTGATTTGCAAATATCCATATATATTTGCAATTATTAATGTAACTAAAAGGCTATCGGTAAATCTTCGCAAGTTGATTTCTAATTTTGTGCCAATAAGAAATAGTAGTGCTAGTGCAAAAAATGTAGCTACTCCAAAATTTCTTTGATACCCTCCTGCAATTATCGTGTAGAAATTTTGATTATTAATTAGTCCAAATAAAAAGTATAAAATAACGATACCAAACGGTATAGCCAAGAATAAACTTTTATGAAAATTTAATTTTTTTTGATTAATTAATATTAGAATCGTTAGTAAAATTAAAACACTACTAGAAACAATATTTATAGGATCGTGAGTTGCCCAACTCACAGATACAAACAGTAATGGTACTAAAAAATAAATCATTTAACTACTATACTATAAAGTTACTATATTAATTTGGACTCAATCCATAGTCTTTGGATTAACTAAATAACTTTTACCTAGAATATTTTACAATATTTCCTGGTCTAGGTTCTAATCGATTAATATTTTTATTAACTAATTCTTTCATTTTAGGATCCAAATCTTCCATAGAATACAAAACTAACCACGCAGAATAATTATTTGGTGAGTAAGCAACTGAGTCGAGTGCCAACTTAAGGCTACTTTCTTTGTAGCCATTAGAATATAATTTCCACGCAGCCTGAGCCATTCTATAGGAAGATTTTGGTGCAAAATTTGCAGCATTATACATTTCCTGCTCCGATTTAACACCATATACACCATTTCTGAATCTTGTCTCCTGAACTAAATATGGGGATGAGATTAAAAATCCTAAAGTTAATCCTAATATCGATACTAGTGTAAATCTTAATTTACTAGTCATAATTTTTTTATCTTGGGCCGATTCAAAAGTTGGTTTTGGATTTGTAACATTTTGTCCTCGTTGATTTTGTTCCCATCCTAATACTAAACCCATAGTCACCCACCCCCAGATATGAAAGCCAATATGAACTGGCGAGACTAGACTTTGTAACGTAAAGGAAGAAAATATCAAAATCAATGTTATCAATTCAGAGTTATATTCCGAATTAGACTTAATAATTCTAAATAATTTTAGTACAACCAAAAATTGGATTGATAAATATAACAAAAGCAACGGAATGCCACCAAATGCGAAATAATCTATAAATACATTATGCGCTGAATTCGATACTTCTAATGCGTATGGCCGAGCAGCAGAAGTATCATCTCGATAAATCCGATACCATTCTAAATATTTATCCAAACCCACTCCGAATATTGGGTTATTAGTGCCCATCTCTAAGCCAGCTCGCCAATAATCTCCCCTGGCTTCTATTGTTGAGCTATAGAGAAAAGACTTCCAAGGTAGTTTTTGAAAAATATCTAATATTGCCAAAAAACTAAATCCAATCACTGCTAGTACGGCTGGAATAAAATATTTGCTATAAACAGCACTTTGACGTAGAAACAATAGAAAAAGTAACATTAAACCAAAAATAAGAATTAGGTATCCTTGAGTCGATCTTGTAAAATAAAGGTTAACAATTGCAATAAACAAAAAACTAATTGATCCCAAATGTTCTGTAATTTTTCTTTTTGAGTTTAATAAATTCGATATTGACACCAGCGCAACAAGAGCGGTAAATGAAGAATTCTGGTTAGGGTTAGCAAAAAATCCACGTGCCGAATTTGCATAGGTAGTTTCCCAATTTCTTACAAAATCTAAACCCATTACCTGAATCAATCCGTAGAACATGTTAATAGCGCCATAAACTAAAACAGACTTTTTGAATCTTATTATCGTACTTTGTGAGGAAAATACCATTGCTGCTAATAGAAATATTGCTAGAGATAATTGCGTTAATAAACCAAAATTTCTTGATATGGCTCCATAAAATTGCTCAATTTTATTTTCTGAGCTTAGAAAAAATACTAAGAATAAGTCTGTAACAAACAAAAAAACGACTAGTAAAACTTGAGTGTTTGATTTTAAACCCACCGGATAGGTGGTGATTATAATCAAAAAAATTGTAAACGCGCATGTACCTAATATCGCCATCTTTACCGGTGAAGTGGGATCAATAGAGGCAAAGGGTGTGTAAGAAATAGTTATAATGCCACAAATGTGTGGTATCACCCTTGAAAACAAAGTATTTAGATTCATATCGATTTATCTTATCACTAAATAGTGATGAAAAAGAGTGCCTACCAAAAATCGGTAGGCACTCTTTTTTAACTTTTACAAACTACTTAAATTAATCAACTTATCGCTTCAAGATTAATTTTTGTAAAGCTTGTATTTGTTTATTAATTGATGCAATTAAAGCAACAATTGATTTTAGAACATCAGCGTTAGTTACATCAGTAGAAGTTGCAACCACCTTATAAGCAATCGTTACTGCAGCTTGACCTGTAGTTGAGATTGAATTTAAGTATGGAAGATCTACAACTAGGTTGTAACTTCCTACTGTTGAACCAACAATATACTTGTAGGTCTTAATACCTCCAGAGAATGTATCAGTATAGGTAGGTGCAGTGACTGCCGTTAACTGTGAACCAAGAATAGATGGTCCATTTGCAGTACTAGTACCTAATACCATAGCATCATTAGTATTTCTGCCTGCAGTATCAAGAGCAGTAATTGTTAATGTAGCTATATCGCCTGGAGCATATGAAGCTTTGTCTAGGCTAGCTTTATAGGTATCAGCATCTTTCGCGCAACGTACTGGAATCGCGGCGCTACTAACGGTAGCTCCAGACTGCTGGCTAGCGGTGAACTTAATGGTAGTCGATCCACCAACTGCTGTACATGCGAATGTCACAGTAGAAGGCACGCTAGATGCAACATAACCATTTGTTTGGCTACCAGTAGTTACTGCAGGTGCAGAACTTACAATAGCTCCATAAGTAGTTGCATCAGGAGACAATGAGATACCACCAAGATTGTTTCCGGCTGAATCTTGAGCTGTTATATAACCAGTTCCGGCTGGTGCAGCAGTGGTAGTACCTGTTTTACCTGTGAATGAAGGACCATTATAGGTAATCTTAGATACTTCACCCTGGAAAGTAAATGTTTTTGTAGATCTAACAACACCATCTACAGAAACAGCAACAGTACAATTAGTTGGGGCAGGGTATACAGTGCTTGCTACGAAGAAATCTCCGCTGTTTGCATACTCTTGAGCTGTCGTCAAAGTTCCGCCAGCAGCTGAAGTACCCACCAAACAACTACCGCTTGTTACTGTAGCGTTTGTTAGCGTATTTGCCGGCATATTTGCTGTTCCAGCAGTTCCAAGGGCATCGGTCAAAGAATAATTGATTCTAGCTTCGACGTTTCCTCTTACAATGTTGGCATTTGCGTCATCTGCAACTGTTGCAGAAGAGCTGCCCAAGGCATTAACGCTTATATAAGACTTCCCAGCACTGTATGTACCGGCTAGACCAGCTGCAACAATTGTTGCAGTGATAGTCAGTCTTAGATTAGTTCCTGCGGCAGCCGAAGCAGCGGCTGTAGTTGGGGTAGCAGCAGCTGCTGCGGTATTACCCCAAACCTTAATTACCATATTAGTACCTGCGGCGGTTGGCTTAAATTGCATACCAACTACTGCAAGTGCGCTCCAAGCAGCTCCAGAACCATCTGCAGTAATAACCACTCCATTGGTGTTGCCGGGAGCAGTTGAAGACCCAGGATTGAAGCCAGTGATTTTTCCGCCAGTCACACCTACGGCAGCAGTGGCTGTGGCAAAGTTTAGCAAAAAGACTCCATCTGCAGACATTGTTACTGCAGACGCAGAGTATGCAGTAACTATTCCAGTAGAGCCTTGAGGAGCAGTGACATCGCCATACGCAATGGGAGAAGCATTGGCAGTAGTCGCTGAAGTGATTGAAATTAACGATCCCCCCATCGCTGCAATTGCAACGAGTGCTATTCGCTGCTTAATTGTCAATTTAGACATTTTTTTCCTTTCGTTAGTCAAAACTGGGAATTTCCTAGTTTTGGCTCGAAGATCTTTCGATCTTCTAATTCCGTCCTCTCATGGCACACACGTGTAATGCCAAAACAAGCCGGAAATCTAGATTATTCTGATGGCGATAACTCGCTTCCTGTTTCATCAAGTATTGCGAGCATTAATGTAACTGTTTCTAACTGAGCCATAGACAGCGCCATGTGGTCTGCGTAATCAGAAGGATTAATATACTTTTCATTGTTAATTTGATTAAACTCAGATACGGATGCCAACTCAGTCTCAGAAGGGTTTGGAACTACAGGCAAATCCTGATCATTTGACAGCTGGGATAAAGTCGTAGAAATTGAGGAATTAGGCTCATTACCTGTAAGTGAATTAAGGCCTAGGAATGCTGTTAATACTAAAATAAAAGTTAATGCAATTTTTGATGATTTACCAGCGATCTCTGCTGCCTTTTTGTAAGTTGTAGACAATAAATCTAAAGCGGTTAATCCGCGAGCCTCATCAATTATAAGTTCAGCAAGAACCTTTCGAAGGGATGCACGAGCGCGAGATACTGTGTGACGAACTGCAGACTCTTTAATGCCAAGCTCCTTAGCAATTTCTGCTGTTGAGCGACCCTCAACCTCCCACATAACTAGAGCTGCTCGCTCTGCTGGTGATAGGAGGGACAATGCTTGGCGAATGATTGCAGCATCTTCTGCGGCCGAGATCTCTACTGAGTGATCTCCTGAAACCTGCCAGGTTGACTCAACCTCAGCGGTTACATCATCTAAGGCAACAAGATTTGGTCGGCGATTTTCTGCTCTAAATAGATCAATAGATAGATTTTCAATTGTGCGGTGTAGATAGGAAAGAGCATGATTATCACTTGACAACTCAGGGGCAGCTAGCATGAATTTAACTAGTGCTTCTTGGGTGATCTCTTCAGCTTTTGCCTTATCTCTAACAATCCGATTGGCGTGGGCGATTAGCTCAGATCGGTTGTGTGTATAAAAGGATGAAAATTGGGCAATACTCCAAGAAGCGGGATTTGAATCCTTAACCGCTTTGGATACCTTGGCTTTAAATGCCATTCTGCTTTGCCCCTTGCTTAACCGGTTTTAATACAGAGCCAGCCGTCGCTGCCTCTATCTACATCTACGCAACATAATGACTTTTGTAGTTATAAATAGACAATTCGGACATTCTATAACTTTGCACCTCTAAAATTATACCGCAAAAGCGAGTTTTTCTTCATGAAGCGCCGTTGGGTCATAATATCACGCGGTTAGCCCGCCAGGGCGTGGAAAGAAATTCGTGATCTCAGAATAAATGCATAGAATCAGCCTAACTAGTTTTCACCCCTAGAATTTCAATATGAAGAGCGTGGGAGTTATCGGTCAAGGCTATGTTGGTTTAGCGGTAGCGACCGCAGCTGCAGCCGCTGGGCACTCTGTAACCGGGTTCGACACAAATTCCACCATAGTAAAAAATTTAGAACTAGGAAAATCTCATATTGAGGATGTAAAAGATAGCAAACTTAAAAAATTAATTAAGAGTTCATTTTATCGACCGACTAATAATCCAGCGGATTTATCGAAGTGTGAAGTCGTGATTATTGCAGTGCCTACACCCTTAGACAGCAAAAGAATACCTGACCTAAAAAATATCGAAGCAGCTATCCAAACTATTATTAGTTCAATCGAGAAAAGTGCACTTATTATTAATGAGTCAACATCTTATCCAGGAACTTTAAGAAATATAATTGCAAAAAAAATAAGTTTAGCAACTGGAATAGATCACCTGTATGCAATATCACCTGAAAGAATTGATCCAGGAAATTCAAAATGGAACCTGAAAAATACTCCTAGATTAGTTGCGGGCATAGATAACAAATCTGCGAAGGAGGTTATCAAGTTTTATTCAACATTCACTAAGACTTTAAAACTTGTTTCTACTCCTGAAGTAGCTGAAATGGCAAAACTTGCTGAAAACTCTTTCCGCTATGTAAATATTGCATTTGTAAATGAGCTAGCAAAAGTAGCGCACGGTTTTAATGTAAATATCGGTGAGGTTTTGGAAGCTGCAAATTCTAAACCATACGGATTTATGAAATTTTTTCCAGGTGCTGGTGTTGGTGGACATTGCATACCCATAGACCCTCTTTACCTATCCTATGAATCCAAACAAAAGGGTCTATCAACTCCATTAGTGGATAAAGCTGATGAGGTAAATACCTCTATGCCTAAATATGTAGTTAATAGAATTTTAAGTGACCATAATCAAAAATTATCGGGAAAAAATGTGGTTGTAGTAGGTGTCTCTTACAAACCTGATATCTCTGATACTAGAGAAAGCCCGGCTCTAGAGATTCTAAAGCTTTTAGCAGATAATGGTGCAAATGCAATGTGGCATGATCCCCTTGTGAGCGCATTTAATAATCAACTTTCCAGTGAATTAAATAATCAAGATATCGCCATAATTCTGTGTTTACATAAATCGCTTAGTCTCAAAAAATTACGGCAAATTAATTATGTTTTTGATTGCACTGGTAAAGTGCCTTGGGCAAAAAACTTATGACACAGATTTTAGTTAGTTTAAAAAGATGGGAAAATAAATTAATTTTTTTTTGTATCTTGGGTTTAGGTTTAGTAACAATAATTGCGAAGTATAGATACAATGGGCTGGTTTTTGGATTCGACTACGGTCTTTACCAGCCTGATGGAAAATACTATACGTATATGGCCCTAGAACTTATAAATCAAAATCCAAATGAATCAGCTCAACAGGTTGTTGATTGGTACAAAGCAAAAAGCTATAAGGGAAATATTTTTACAACCTTAGACTTACTTCCTGAAACCAGCCCAATATATTCATTTGTATCTCATAGAGTTTTGTACCCTTTGCTATCAGCACCTTTTGTTTTCGCTTTTGGAATACCTGGAATGTTGGTTGTGCCTGCGTTATCATTTTTAATATTATTAACAATAATTTATAAAATTAGTTTGAGGTACAATGCGGTTTACCTAGGACTCATTATTTGCTTAATTCTAACTTCATCACCCACAATGTCTAGATGGATGATTGTAAATACAACTGATTCACTTTTGGTGGGACTATTTAGTCTTACAGTTTATATATTATGTAACTTAAAATTGACTATGAAGTCTACTCTTTTTTATATATTTATTTTAGTTTTTCTAACTGCTGCTACCCGATTTTCATTTATTTTTTGGCTATCAATCGCAATTGTTCTATTCTTGAATAGAAAGAAGTTATTAGCAGTGGCCATAGTGTTTTTTGCATTAATTTGCTCCATACCTGCACTTAGTGCAAGTCTAAAAGTCTCACTGCTACCGAATCAAGTGGATAAATCTACTTTTGAAAAAGTATTAGGGTTACCTGAGTCATTTTTTAAAGTCTTGTCAATAGACATAACTCAGTTAATGGTTCTAGATAGATTATTGCTTGTGCTTTTAGGGATTGGATTATTCCTAGCTGTTATTACACTAAAGAATCTGCCAAGCCAATACTTAATTTCTATGCTATTGGCTGGGTATACGTTAGGTGCGATTAATGGAACTTTAGGGGTGAATTTTCGCTATCAAATGCCATTAATTCCTTTTTGCGCTTGGACAATACTATCATCAGTCTCAGCAATTAAAAGTGGAACTTATTCAATCCCTTTTTTGAGAGCCCATATCAAAACTCAAGAAACTCAGTAGTAGTTGTAGGCCAGTAATAATAAGAATGGCAACGAGCACAATTGTTCCAGGTGTTGTTGCAATATTATTTGACATATTTCTGAACCAAGTGATGCCTCCGAAAATTGTACCCCAAAAAAACAAAGCAGACCCCAGTAGTAACTGGATGGAAGCAATATTGAAATCTCGTAAAAAATATTTATATAAAATTCTTTTTACAAAATTTATCAAGTGATTCTTAGGAAATTCGATAAGAGATTTTGTAATTTTTAGATTACTTTTCTCATCACTATAGATTGCTTGCATGGGTATGTCTAAGACTTTTGCACCGAGCAAGTTGAGTTGAAAAAGCATATCTGATTCAAAAAAATATCTATCACTGATATCTTTCAAGGGCATCTGTGCTAATAATTGGCCACTGATTGCAGTGAAACCGTTATTTGGGTCAAAAATATCGTAATAACCAGTGGAAAGTTTAGACATAAAAGATAAACCTAAATTTCCAATTTTTCTGATTAGTGGCATTTGGCTTACATTACTGATTGAATAAAACCGATTACCTTTAGCATAATCAAAATTTCTCTCTATAATTGCAAAAATAAATTTGTCTACGACTTTTGGATTCATTTGCCCATCACCGTCAATTTTAATAACCACATCAGGATTACTTTTCAAAGCCTCTACATATCCTGCTTTTGTAGCGCCCCCTACGCCCAAGTTTGCATTATTCGTAAGTACTTTGATTTTGTTTGATATGTTAGCCCTACTAACAATCTTACCAGTTTTTTCAGGGCAATTGTCATCTACTACAATTATTTTTGAAACGAATTCAGGAATTTCTGACAAAACATGCATTATTTTAGTACTTACTCGATAACATGGAATTACAATAACCACATTTATTTTTTTCATTTTTGACCAAGTTTTCTTTGAAGCACTGGGATATATTATCCTAAAATAGATCTAATTCTTCTATCTATAATTGAAACACTGGTCGTTCCAAGCAAATCTGGATACCTTTTCTCTAACCAATTTTGAACTGTATAAAAATACTTTTCTTGATTAGAGTAGGCCTCCTTTAATTTATCAGATATATGTTGGAACTTAAAAGAATCACAGATTAAGTCAGGTACTATTGCTAATTCTGTTGACAAATTCTCATCATAATTCAATAAAATTTGAGGGACACCTTGAACAGCTGCTTCGACAATGGATAACCCAAATCCTTCCCTTCTGGAGGTATGTAACAATACAAAACTGGATGTGAATTTTTCTTTAACTTCTTGATCCGAAATATTAACATATATTTTAATATAACTTTCTGCCTTTTTTGAAATTATATACTCACGAATTTCTGCTAGAAGTGGGCCTGTACCAATAATATTAAAAATACCTTGCCAGCCACTTTTCTTAAATTGTATGACTGAGTCAATTGCAAGTATTGGTTGTTTTTCCTCAATAAATCTAGAGAGAAAAATAATGTCATTTCTGTGCTTTAATATTATTTCATTATTTATTTTCTCTTCCATTATTATTCCTGGCAATTTCAAAATTTCACTTCGAGGGTTTGACTTTACTAATCTCATCGAAATTTTGTTAGTAAAGCTTATTTTTATATTCCCAATTTTTAATGATAAATTTTGGACCAAAAATGCAAAAGTGCCAATAATGTTACCTAAGTAACTTTGCCAATAATTTAATGACCATATTTCAAGCCACTCAACAATCAATATTCTTTTTTTGTGCATTTTTAGTAAGTTGGCTGCATTAATGAAAAAAAGTGAAATTATTGGTGCCTGAGTTGCATACACCACGTCATAGTCTGATTTTAATAAATTTGAAAATAACTTGAACCCAAATACAAATGATCGAAAAATACTTCTTTTTCCTTTTTGAGTATAACTCCATGCTCTATTAGTGATTGATTTGTATTTTACATTCTCTCTCATTTCCGTTATCAATTTCGAATTAAAATATGTAACGTCGTAACCACAATTACTGAGAGATTTACCCAACCAATGCATCCAACGCTCTAGGCCACCTTTATTCTCAGGAAATACAGCTTCACATACCAAAATAATTTTCATGTACTTTTTACTATCGAATTGATTAGCTTGTACCATTCTAATATAATTTTATTTGTGTCCCTACTTCTTAAAATTTGACTACTAATTTTCGGGTTTACAATAAATACTTCGGTTCTATTTTTATAATGCGTGATCAAAGAAATGTAATCAAATTTGTTTCTAGCGTAGTTTTTACTTGGTAATTTGAATCTCTCAAACTCTTCTATTTTGGATACAATTAGCGGGATTTTTCGTTGGATTGCCTCAATGGCCACTAATCCATCTCCTTCCCATTTGGATGGGATAATCAATAAATCTCCGCTAGTCAAATTTGCCCATGGGTTTGGTGTAAATCCCTTGAATTGGGCGTTTAAATTTTTTAATTTTGCAAATTTTTCTAATTTAAGTCTTAATTCACCGTCACCCATTATTAACGCGGGAATTCCAGTCTGCTCTACAATTTCTAAAAATAGCCCAGGATCCTTTTCGTTCGATAGCCTACCAATAAAAACAAGTCTCTTAATTTCACCATGAAATTTAGTTGATTGATTACTGGACTGCCAAACTAAATTATTTATAACGTGATCTGGAATCCTCTGATTTGGCCAAATATATAAATGATTAGAAACAGCAACCCAAATTACACCTTTAAGTTTCAATATAAAGCGTATTATCGTTCCTACACGCTTACGCTCAACCCAAGGATGATTGGTATGCTCAACACAAATCAATTTTGCCCTGGTGAGAGAAACTGCGCCATAGAATTCTGGTAAATCACAATTAAGAATTAAAACATCCGGATTAATTTTGATTAATTCTATTTGGAATCTTACCCATGACTTTAATGTATTTGCAAAAGACCCCCTCCAAACTCTGTTAATCTTAATTACAGGTACAACTAATTCAAAATCCTCTAATTGGGATTGATTAATGGTAACTAAAAACAAATTTTTTAGTTTTAAAGAAAGAGAATTTACCAAAAGATTCATTGCTCTCTCTGCTCCACCGCCAGAAATTGAGTTTGTAACAATTAAAACTTTTATCATTAGCCTATATTATTCGTATAAAAATAAACTTAATTTGAAAAAAAAGTTTGCCAATACCTTAAATTTAACTCTATAAAAAATCATGAAATTTTCTCTAACTTTTTAAGAATTTTATATAAATAATTTAAATTTGATGAATTTCGAAATTTCCTTATTGGCAATATATAAAAAAATTTTGCTGACAAAAATGCAAAAAAATTTATGTTTTTGATGGAATGAAAAAACAAGTTCTCCAGTTCTAATGGATTTATTCCAAAATGTGAATTATTAAAATTTATGTTTTTTTTGAATCTAAAAGCGTTAATGTGAAACCAAGATTTCTTTAGCCAGTTATAAATAAAATAATTGTAATCTTGCTTATTTTTACTCAAAAAATGGGCGGCAACAATTGGATAACTGAAAAAACTATGATGATAATTTCTACTAATTGATTCGTCTAGCCTTAAACCAATTCTATTAGTGTAAGAGTAGGGTTGAGTAAATAATTTTTTATCTGGGTATTCAATAATACCTAAAAATCCATCCGAATTCAATATTGATTGAATCACTACTAATTGTCCCCATCCTGTCCAATTCCAATTAAATGCGAGAGGATAAAATGCATGTGTTGAACTGAATTTGTATATCGTACTTGTAATTAACCCAATACTACTCTCCTTTTTTATAAAATCAATAAATAAGTTATTTATTCTAATTTCTCGAAACCTATTATTTGCATTAGCTATGAAAAGATCAGAATCAGGATGATCATTGATTATTCTACATAAATAATCTATTGCCTTCGGTACAATAAATTCATTAGCACTAACTATCCAAAAATAGTCAGGTTGTATTTCTAAGGCATGAGTATATCCTTGTAATATATTTGTGTCTGCCCCAATATTTTTAGGAGTATAACTGAAACGATCAACTAAAGACTCTAATTCTGTGAGTTCATTTTTTGTGATTGACACTCCATTAATTGAAAGCGAAAAAATAATTTGAAAACTAGAGCTAAAAAAACTTTTATAAAAATCATCCTTTATCCTTGTTATATTCTCTTTAGCTAATAAGTAGTCACTATAACTAGGTATGTAAATCAGAATAGACTTCATGACGTGAACTTACCCTAGACACACAAGCATTTCTTAATAATACTCTAGATACTCAAACCAATATAAGATTTTTATAGTATCTTAAATCTATGAAGAAGGTCCTTGTTACAGGTGCTGGTGGATTCATAGGTGGTTGGTTAGTTGCGCATTTGCTTGAACAGGGTGAAAATGTAACAGCCGTTGATATAAAGCCCTTAAATCAATGGTTTCAGTTGCATCAGAGCGCCAAAAATTTGTCCTACGATCTAGCTAATCTAGATAATTGTCTTAAGGTCACAAAAAATATCGAGTATGTTTATAATTTAGCTGCCGATATGGGTGGAATGGGCTTTATCGAAAATAATAAAGCCTTATGTATGTTAAGTGTATTAGTAAACACACATCTAATTCTTGCATCTAAGCGGAATGGTGTAAAGCGTTATTTTTTTGCATCAAGTGCCTGTGTGTACAACGCAGATAAACAAAAAGATTCTAATGTAACAGCTTTAAAAGAAGAAGATTCTTACCCTGCTATGCCAGAAGATGGGTATGGTTGGGAAAAATTATTTTCAGAAAGAATGTGTAATCATTTTTATCAAGATTTTGGGATGGAGGTTAGAGTCGGCCGGTATCACAATGTTTACGGACCTTTGGGAACTTGGACTGGAGGAAGAGAAAAAGCACCAGCAGCTTTGTGTAGAAAAATTGCAGAAGCAAATATATTGGGTTTGAACGCAATCGAAATTTGGGGCGATGGGAACCAAACAAGAAGTTTTATGTACATTGATGATTGTATTGAGGGGACTATTAAATTAATGGAAAGTGATATTCGACAACCAATAAACATTGGAAGTTCCCGAATGGTTTCTATTAATGAATTAGTTGAAATAATTCTAAAAATTGCCAATTCAAAAGTTGATTTGATCTATGATATTAAAGCACCTAAAGGGGTAAGGGGAAGAAATTCAGATAACAGCAAAATACTTGAATTACTCAATTGGGAGCCAAGCATTTCTCTTGAAGTCGGTCTACATAAAACTTATTTCTGGATTAGGGAACAAATAAAAAATGCCAAAAAATAGCAAAAAGTCTTTTATACATGTGAAAGTATCTGGCGGTGCTACGGCACAAATATTAGGCTTAATCAATGCTATTTATGTGAGTGAAAAACTAAGAAAACCATTTAAAATTTCATACTATCCATATTCTACAGGAACTTTCTGGCCTTGTATTTTAGAAAAATTCCTAGCTCCAAACGAGATTCTAAATTTAAATGTACCCACCCCCGGATTAAGGTCTTCAGAGAGATTTGAGGTTGGAAAAATTATAGAATCCCATCCTCTAATTAAAAATAATCTTTCAAAAGAAAAAATTATCTCTATACTTCGAAGAACAAGAATTCTCAAAATTTTTAAATTTTATAAACGAGAATTAGAAATTAATGCAGATATACAAAAACTCCGCAATATAACTAAATATTATCGAACTATTTCAGGAGGTTTTGCTGGAATTAATGACAAAAAAACAAACCAACAAATTCACGAAAGATTTGTTAGGTCAGGGGTTGAATCTCCGTTCCAAAAAAAAATAGATAAGCAAAATATTGTTTTACATTATAGGTTAGGAGATAAGCGATCGACTTTCAATTATCGAAACGATTTTAATAATGATTTAATTATTGATCCAGCTACATTTTTTAATGTATTAAACAGTCTTGGTTACTCACAAAATAATAACATATATGTTGTATCAGATGACCCTATTTTAGCCAAAGACCTTTTAGCATCCCAAGGGATCAAAATAAATTACATAGAAACCTCCGGGAGTATATGGAAAGATCTTTTTATAATGTCTCAAGCAGCAGTCTTTATTGGTAGTAATAGTCAAGTTTCCTTATTGGCCAATATTTGTGTAGAGAATAATGGAGGTAAATCATACCTGCTAAACTCATCTAAAAGTATTGATCTTGAAATGTTTCCTAATACAATTATTTATAAGAGTGCAGTCCTACCACTAGATCATAGTATTTATAGTTTTGATTTTACCCTCCCTCATAATTCGCACTCAGAGTATAAAAATAAGTGAAATCTTATCTTGATTTTCAAATAGTTGTATCACTAATGGGAAATAATACGATTAATCTCAAATATATGGCCAAATTTTGCGACAATTAAGCGTATTCTTTAAATTAGAATATTTTAAATCTAATTAATTGAGAATTTGCTCTAATTCTATTTCTAATTTTCTGATGTCAATTCTGGAGTCAGAATTACCTGCATACAAAAAACTTTTATAATTTATTCTATTTAAACCACATATCCTGTGGGGCAATTCTGTCCAATAATTTTCGTTAACAATATCAAAAACAGTTGATCCTGAATTCATCCAAACCGCGTTATGCGCATATGAACCATGACCTCCACTTAGAAAATTTGCCTCTGAAATTAACTTTATTTCCTCTATAAAATTCAAACGTTCTAGTTGTAAAATGGAAAAATCAAATTTTACGAATAACTCCTCAATATCTTGCTCGTTTTTTGGACTTCTTGGAAGATTTCTCCTTGATGCGTAAATTCTTTTTGAGGGATTTCTTTGTGGATTTATTAATTTATTTTGAAAATTTTTCAAGATTTCTGCATCTTTTGGGTGCATCCATCCACCATCATTCTGCTTGGTTACTAAAAGTATTGACTTAACTTTCACAGGCCCGTCAACGTAGATAATTTCCCTATCTAAATAATCAATTAAATCAGATACGAATTTTGGATGATTTTTTAATACTAAGATTTTGGAATCTGGAAAATTGTCAATCAAATACAGAATTGATCCTAAATCTTCCGTCAGCCAATGTCCAAAAGAATTTGATGTCAAGTTAATCAGATTTTCTTCATTAATGTTTTTCACAATAAATTTTGGATTTGGATTCCAAGGAAAAGATTCATATAACCCAGAAGTTGTCCACCATGTGCTTTCAGAGATTAAGGCACCTTTTTCTGAATAAATTACGCCTTGTCTTGGTTCAAGTATGACATTTTTTACAATAAACACATCTCTTTGATTAAAATAGTGCCCGAGATTTCTACCTGACCTTGGGTCTAGAATTGAACTCGTTGATGCCTTAGAGTAAGGGGCTATTTTCTCCACCAAAATTTGTGATTTCTTTTCCGTTCTTTGAATTGTTTCGAAATTATAAGGTCTGTATCTAATGGTTTTCATCAATTCACGTTTTATTCTTAATCTTGCTCTGAGAAACCAATCCACTTGAAATCTCCAAACTTTTTTTATTATAAAAAATTTTATGTTTAATTCGTGGGCCCTGTCGGGATCGAACCGACGACCCACAGATTAAAAGTCTGTTGCTCTACCGACTGAGCTAAAGGCCCCATATTGAAAAAAAATAAATCGCGAAAAAGCGAGTATACACGCATAAATACTCAAAATATCAAAATTTTAAGTTCTATTATTCATTTAACGGGAAGTATCAATCAAGGGAGCGCAAAGGAATCTCTATTTCAGTTTTTTTACTAGAACTCATTTTTATAAAACCATTTTCGATACTCTATCCATAATCGCATCACTTAGTGGACCAGTTCTTGGGACCTCTATAAATACTCTAGTTAGCCCGAATTTGTCTGCAAGTCTTAAAGCACTATAAAGTTGTTGAGCAAATTGTGAGTTATCCTTTGGAGATGCTAATCTGACCGAATCGTTGGGTGTTTTGAAACTATTCAGGGCAATATATCCATCACCGGTTTGAGGCACACCTTTTAAGTACACTAAAGCTTTTGGTTTATAGTGAGATTTATTTTGACCTGAAGTTCTTATTTTATTTGTCAAATCATAGTCCATAACTTTTATTCCAGCTATCTCATTAATCATTTCTTTTTCAAGTGCTCCAGGGCGTAATATTATCGGGGACTTAGATCTACAATCTAAAATTGTTGATTCCAAACCTAAAGTACATGATCCGCCATTTAATATTAGATCACTGCTGTTTAAATAATCTTGAATCTCTTCTGAAACATCGCTTGCCGAAGTGGGTGAAACCTGGCCAAATCTATTTGCGCTTGGTGCTGCTACACCACACCCCCCTAAATCCTCAAACTCCTTGAGTAATTTTTGTGCTATTTTATTATTTGGAATTCTTACCCCAACGCTATCTTGTCCACCAGTTATAAAATCTTTTGCAATTTTTGATCTTTGTAGTATTAGAGTCATTGGGCCTGGCCAAAAAAAATTTGCAAGTTTTTTAGCGTATTCTGGCGTATTTATAACCCATTTATCTAAGTATTGAATAGATGAAATATGAATTATTACTGGATGATTTCTTGGCCGTGCCTTTACTTCATACATTCGAGATACTGCAAACTCATTTTGAGCGTCAGCGCCAAGGCCATAAACAGTCTCAGTGGGAAATGCTACTAAATGCCCAAGTTTTAATTTTAACGCTGCTATGCGCGGCCAATCTGAATTGAAGCTTGAAATAACTTCCATAGACCTAATTGTTACACTAAATAACTTTATGAATTACGCATGGAATAAACTCGGTTTTGTTGATTTTAACTGACCCGTTACCCTTATTCATGATCGGTCCCCATCGTCTAGTGGCCTAGGACATCGCCCTTTCACGGCGGTAACACGGGTTCAAACCCCGTTGGGGACGCTGAGTAAGTTGGAAATATTTCCTGCTTACTTTGTTGCTGGCCCAGTAGCGCAGTTGGTTAGCGCGCCGCCCTGTCACGGCGGAGGTCGCGGGTTCAAGTCCCGTCTGGGTCGCTACTAATATCATTGGCTTGGTAGCTCAGTTGGTATGAGCGAACGACTGAAAATCGTTAGGTCGCCGGTTCGATCCCGGCCCAAGCCACAGAAAATATCTGAGTATAAACAAGTAGAAAGGTTAAATGCTGATCAAAAATATAGGTGTACTAATTGAAAATAGATCTTTTTTTAAGTGGATGCTCGTAGGAAGTTCAACTTTTATAATAGATTATGTTTTGTTTGTCTCAATCTATGCTTGGAATGGATCAGTTGTACTTTCTAATTTATCTGCGGGAATTATTTCGATCTCATTTAACTACTATGCACACCATTCATGGTCTTTCAGTAGTAATTCTCAATATTTTAGCTCGGGATTAAAGTATTTGTTGAATTTAACTTTTTTTTGGATTTTCGGCACAATACTACTCAAAGTCTTAATTGATAGCGGTATCGATGCCAAATTTGCAAAGCTTTTACCAATTCCTGTACTTGCACCCTTGAGTTTTATCTCCCTAAAATTATTTGTTTTCAAAAATAAAAGATTAACTTGACTTTAAGTATCACTGGTTTTAAAAAAAGCTGTAAAAAGCACAATCCATAATAAAGCAGATAAAAAAACTATAAGTAATTCAAAGTGACTATTAATATTGGTGAGTATTAGCACGAGTATTCCAAAAACTACAGATAAAAACCAAAGCACAACCACACTCACTTTTCTAGACAAACCTAATCTTATTAGTCTATGTGATAAGTGATCTGTACCTCCCTGGAAAGGTGAAGTACCCCTTCTTATTCTTGACAAAACAGCAACGCTCGTATCAAGTATAGGTATACTAAGCAATAAAATTGGCACAGCAAGAGATGCTAGGGTGGACTCGGTACTCGGATTTAACCTTATGCTCAGTGTGGCAATTAGCACGCCTAAAAATAGAGCCCCTGCATCCCCCATGTAAATCCGAGCTGGAGGTCTGTTCCAAATCAGAAAGCCACAAGTTGCGCCAACTATGACTATTGCTAAAGCTGCTAAGAAAGATTGTCCACTCTGAAGTGTTAAGTACGTCAGAAATGATGCTGAAATTGCCACGGTTCCTGCTGCCCCACCATCCAAGTTGTCAAAAAAATTAATAGAATTACAAATTCCTACTATCCAAAAAATAGTAATCAAAAAATCTAATGTAGTAAGACTTGTTAGGTTTGTAATGTTATCACCCAGAATTAAAAAAACTGATACAAGCAACCCTATTAAACTTTGCCAAATAAACCTGGGTAGAGGCGGCAAATTCTTTATGTCATCCCATAAACCTACAAGTCCTAAAGCAATCGCTGGACATATTAGCGAAGCAGCAAGCAAAAAAATATTAGTTGATGAGCCCTTAATTATCAAGGCTGAATAAGTAATTATAATAATGCCAAGCGCAATTGCAACCCCACCTAAATAAGGAACTGCTTGTTGGTGCGTTTTATGATTTAAATTTGGTAAATCTAAAATTTGTTTTGAAATTGCAAATTTCCTCACCAAAGGTGTAAGTAAACCAACAAGAATAAAAGTTACTGTAAACAGTATGAAATAATCTCTTGCGTTAATTTGCATTATTGAGAACCCGCTATTTAAGCAGATCCGGATTTCCTACGGTGCATCTTTGGAGCTACTCCTCCAGTTTGGCCTGCTCCAACCTTAGAGCCGCTGGTAGGGCCTGATGATTTACCAGAGTTGCGACCTTTTTGTTTCTTAGCGAGCGCCACCAACATCTTAGCCTTTGGATCGTTTTCGCTTTTCCTTTCCACCCCTTTATCAGTTGACTCCTCACTCACTGTAATTGTCTACCTCTCGCTTTAATTATTTACCTAGATTGGAATTAGTTGAATTTGCCGCATCGGGTGAAATTGATTTAAGTAGAGATCTAACCTCAGACTCTTTATACCTTCTATGCCCACCTAAGGTTTTAATTGAGGTTAATTTGCCAGACTTTGCCCACCTAGTAACCGTCTTTGGATCTACTCTAAATAGTGCTGCCACCTCAGATGGGGTGAGTAGATTTTCTTGCGAAGAGGGATTGAGTGAGTAATTGTTCTGGCTCAATTTACTCCCTCCTTCTTTCTTATTAATCCACTTCGTGATCTAGATTTCTAGTTCTCGAAGCGAAAAGTGATGTCCACTTTAACCCATATAAACTCTATTGCAACATATACCCTAAGTATCCCGTTACTTTAATCTTTTGGGCAAGTATCAACTGAAAATAGGAGTAGATATCTTGGTCAAGATCTATTTACGTTGCAGACTCTAAAGCTGCCACCTTACGCCAGCGAGAGACCAGCCGTTCATACCCCTTACCAGCTAGCGCCCCATCTCCTGAAGCAAGCCCGGCAATCGATGTATTCACATCCTCAATTGATGTGTCAGCAGATAATCCTGGCTCACCACTTTGGATAAGTAGATTATCTAAATAGGCAGCAAGGCCGCCGTAATCTAATTCAACAATGGATAAGTTATCAAAGATTTCAAGCCATGAAATTAACTCAGCAATCTCACCCTCAACTGGTCCTGATCCAAATGCACCAAGCACTGCCTCGTGGGTAAAGCGTGCTCTAGTTTTTGCATTATTAATTGATGTGCGCAGGATGGTGAAAGCACCATCCTCATTTTCTCCCCGCAATCTCTCATCTGGTTGAAATAAGGCAAACCAGCGGGGCGGGATACTCCAAGTTGAGGTGAGAATATGTGAAACCTTATCTTCAATCTCAATGGCTGAGCTCTTAATTGAATCCTCAATACTTTGGGGTATAAAAAACTTAATTAAAGGGGCAGGTAGTAAGTACTTGAAATCATCTAACGCACTCCAACATCTTGTGGTGGTCGACCATGGGGCGATATATCTTTTGCCCTCATGCTCTAACAGGTGAGCTCCATCTGGTTTGGTATTTGGCGCCTCACTTTTTATCACCCGAGTTAGCGCCCTCTTTTGTTCATCCCAGCCAGTTGGGGAGGTAATTAAAAGATGAGCCCATCGTTGTTGATCTAACTTGTCAAAGCTATCTAGTGGCTCATAGATTCTTAGACTTGCAACATATGGTGTGGGGCGCATAAGTAAACCGTACTACTAATTTCCTTCCACAGATTACCTAATGTGAAAAATCAATTTCTATGTAAGATAAATATTTAACTACAGATCACAATCAAAAACACTACAAGTAGTTAATTAGTTGTGATTACTTGTAATCCTCATCCAAGTACGAATCCTTATCTTGGTTGCTCTTATCATCATTTAGCTCACCATGGAGCTCTTTCGCTAATCGCTCTAGATCCATATCTTGATTTGAGTACTTAAGATCTCTGGCAACTCTAGTTTCTCTAGCTTTTGATCGGCCACGTCCCATGGGTGGGCCTCCTT
>Ga0194133_10002083_pt1 | contig 32190 bp, 31 predicted proteins | sample TA2KigOf40mmetaG_FD_155448 | JGI IMG/M metagenome (GOLD analysis project Ga0194133, IMG submission 155448) | Freshwater microbial communities from Lake Tanganyika, Tanzania - TA2015055 Kigoma Offshore 40m | ecosystem: Environmental > Aquatic > Freshwater > Lake | place: Tanzania: Lake...
TTTATAAAATTAAATTTCAAGAAAATAAAATTTTTTTTTTTAATTTATTAATTTTTAGTTTTTTTTTAACTATTTTTTGGGCTTTAATTTTATTAGTAATATTTTTTTTTTATAACAAATATTTTTACTTTAATAGTGAAAATTTAATATATATCGCAGTCATTTTAGTCACATATTTTTTCTCTTTTTCAAGCAGTTTGTTTAAAAATTTATCTATTTTAAAGAAAGAGGCAAAAGAAGTTGCTATAGTTGATATTTCAAAAAATATTTTAGGTATTTTGAGTTTATTTCTTTTTCTTACGTTTTTAAATAATAAATTATTAAGTCTGTTTATAAGTTTATTAATAACTAACTTCTATGGTTTAATAATTGAAATAATTTTTCTTCGCAAATATTTAAAATTAATAATTAAATTTAAATATTTAAAATATATACTAAAATTAGGCTTAAACTTTTTTAATTTTAACGTCGTTGGTATGGGCGTTTTTTTTGTTGAAAGATTAATTGTAGTAAGTTTTTTTGGAGAATATATTTTAGGCATTTATTATCTTGCACGAAATTTTATTAATTATTTAACTGTCTTTATAAAAGTGATTGTTCAAGTTTATTCTTCTAATTTACTAAAGATAAAAAATATTAATAAAAATTTAATAATTTTTAAAAATTACGTTAGGTTAAATGAAATCGTATTATTTATTATTTTTAATTTTGGGTTAATTTTAATATTTTTTTTAAAAGAATTTTTTTCAATAATTACGCACGATAAGTTTACGGAGGTCTATCACTTGGTTAGTATAGGTTATTTAATGTTATTAAACGTTGTTTTTTTAAGTTTTATTACATGCTCTATAATCTCTAATAAAGAATTTAGTTTATTTAAATATTCAGCAAACTCTACACAAATATTTTTTTTGTTTATAGCTTTCATTTATTCATATTTTTCTATTAATAAATCTATACACTATATTTTAATATTTTTTATTTTGACTAATTATGCCGTATCTTTTATAAGGTACACGTTTACTGGTTCGCGAAAATTTTATAGTAAATTATTTCTTAAATTTATATTTTATTCTTTTTTTTATATTTTGACTCTACTAATCTACGAGAATACTTTCATATCATTTAACATAAAGTTAATTATTATTTTTTTAATCTCAGTAATTTTAATAATTTATTTTTGGTTTATAAAAAAAGAATTTTTTAATATCTTGCAGATAACAAGCTAAATTTTTAAAAACAATAATGAAATTAATTAAAAATATAAATTATTTGAATTTGAGTTTAATAAAATTAAAAAAAGATAAAAATTTTCAATTAATTTTTTTTAAAGCATTAAATATAATGAAGGCAAGTATATTGAATAGTGGAAAAATTATATTTGCTGGCAATGGAGGTTCGGCGGCGGATGCGCAACATTTAAATGCTGAATTGACAGGCAAATATTTAAAAAATAGAGCACCTATACCTTCAATTTCTATAACTACAGATACTTCAGTTTTAACTTCAATTTCAAACGATAGCGATTATAAAAAAGTTTTTTCAAGACAGCTTGAGAGTATAGCAAACAAAAATGATATTTTTTTTGCGATCACAACTAGTGGCAAAAGTAAAAATATTTTAGAGTCTTTAAAATTTTGCAAGAAAAGAAATATTAAATCAATTTGTTTAACTAAAAAAAATTATCCTAAGATTCTAAATAAGTATGCTGATATTATTTTAGGAGTTCCTGCAAAAAGAGTTGATAGAGTACAAGAGATGCATATTTTTATTGGTCATAATTTATGTGAAGAGCTGGAAAAGGCGTTAAGGTAGATAACTTAATTTTAATCTAAAAAATTTTTTTTAAATTATATAATTAAACTAAGTAAATAATTACAGATGAAGATTTTAATAATTTCAAACGAAATACCAGGAAAAAATATCTCCGGGGGTGGTAATTATTTATGGTCTGTTGTTGATATTTTATTAAAAAAGAAATATTCGCTTTCTTTTTTTTTAGCTACTTCATATTTATCTGGAGTTAAAACAAGATTATATGTCTCTAAATTAAATAAAAAAATTAATTTTAAAGTTTTAGACTTAAAATCATTAAATAAAAACCTTTTTAGTAGGGTTTTTGGACATCAAACCTTTATATTAAAAAAGTTAATTGAAGAGATGATTGAAAATAATAAGCCTGATGTTTTATTTTTATACGGGTCGGCTTCTATTATATGGACTAAAAAAATAAATTTTAGAAAAAAGTTTTGCCCAATCGTTGAGATGCCGTTTGAAATTAATAAGATACGTTTCAAATATAGATCAACTAATTTAATTACTTTTTTTAAAAATTTTTTATATTTAATTTTAAGTTATTTATTGCAAAAAGAAATAATTAAGTATTTAAAAGGTATTCCAGTAATTGGACATTCATCAGAAGAATACAGACAAATTTTGTTAAAAAATGATCTTAAAGTTAAATATTATAATCATCCAAATATATTTGAAAATTACAATTTTAAAGCATTATTGACGATTAGAAAGAAAATATCAGATAAGTTTTTTAATATATTAATGCTTGGAAAGATGAGTACTATTAATTATGCACAATATAAATATTTAAATGATGAAATTATTGATTTGATCAAAGAAAGACTGAATACAAATCAAATTAAAATAAATTTAGTAGGGGCAGAAAAATTTAATGAGTTTAACAAATTATACGCTAATACATTTGTTTATCATAAAAAATTTGTAAAAAATGTTGAGTCAGTTTTTTTTAAAAATGATATTATTTTATCTCCTTCTCCTTGTAGTGCAGGATTAAGATCAAGACTACACCAGGCTTTTAATTATGGTTGTGTCGTTCTCTGCACTAAATTTGATGCTTTATCAGACCCATATCTAAAACATAATTATAATTGTCTTATTTCTGCAAACTCATATGAAATTGTAGAAAATATTCTTCAATTAATGAAAAATAAAAAAAAATATAATTATCTTCAACAAAATGCATTTAAAACATTTAAAAAAGAGTTTAATAATACTAAAATTGTTAACGAGTATTTAAGTGATATAAAAAAAATAAAAAATTAATGAAAAAAAAAGTTTTAATTACTGGCATAACAGGAATGGTCGGATCTCATATGCTTGACTACTATTTTAAAAATACAAATTTTGAAATTCATGGTTTAATCAGATGGAGAAGCACATTAGATAATATTCAAAGTCATATAAAAAATATAAATAAAAAATTTCGTATATTTCTTCATTATACTGATCTAAAAGATAGTAAATCTTTAAATGATGTTATAAAAACTATAAAACCTGATTTCATTCACCATTTAGCTGCACAAAGTTTTCCAAAAACAAGTTTCGACATACCTATTGACACCTATGAGACAAATATATTGGGCACTTCAAGACTATTAGAGGCAATAAAGAATTTCTCTAAAAACTCTTTAATACATGTTTGTTCTTCATCAGAAATTTTCGGTCGCGTTCCAAAAGAAAAACTACCTATAGATGAAAACTGCACATTTCACCCTGCATCACCATATGCAATATCTAAAATAGGCACCGATATTATTGCTAGATTTTATTCTGAGGCTTATAAAATGAAAGTAGTAACCACAAGAATGTTTACACATACAGGCCCACGAAGAGGAGATGTATTTGCCGAATCATCTTTTGCGAAACAAATAGCAATGATAGAGGAAAATATGCAAGAGCCTATAGTTAATGTAGGCAATCTTAAAAGTTTAAGGACAGTTGCCGATGTTAGAGATGCAGTTCATGCATATTATTTGTTATTGACAAAAAACCCCATAAGCGGAGAAATCTATAATATTGGAGGCAATCATACTTGCACTGTTGGAGAAATTTTAGATTTTTTACTTTCAAAATCAAAGGTAAAAATTAGCTACAGAGTTGACAAAAGTAGAATACGAATAATAGATGCTGATTTGCAAATACCAAACACAAATAAATTCAGAAAACATACTGGGTGGAGACCAAAGTTTAAATTTGAAGAAACTATGTTAGATCTTTTAAATTATTGGAGAGAGAATGTTAAAAATAAAAAATATTTTTTGAATAGATAAACATGAAAATAAAAGTAGCTGACTATGTCATTAAATTCTTTGCAGACAAAGGAATAGATAAAATTTTTGTAGTTTATGGCGCTGCAAATGGTGATTTAATTGACGCTTTTACTAGAATTAAAAAAACTAAATATATTTCTATAATGCATGAACAAGCAGCAGGTTTTGCAGCAGAAGGTTATGCTAAAGTCAAGAATTTACCGGGTGTAGCTATCGCAACAAGTGGTCCAGGAGGTCAAAATTTTTTAACTTCTATTGCAAATTGTTTTTATGACTCAGTTCCTGCAATTTTTGTGACAGGGCAAATCAAAACTGCTTTTTTAAAACCGGATAAAAAAATTAGGCAAATAGGATTTCAAGAAACGGACATAGTAGGAATTACAAGGCCTATTACAAAAAGGTCAGTAATGATTATAGATGAAAAGAAAATAAAATTTGAACTCGAGTATTGTTACTACTTAGCGACTAACGGGAGACCAGGTCCTATATTGCTTGACATTCCGATGGATATACAAAAAAAATATATTGATCTTAAAAAATTAAAAGGATTTAAAGAAAAAAAAAGCAATTTCAAAATTAATAAAGTCCAAGAGCAGATAAAAAAATTTTTAAATGATTTTAAAAAATCTAAGAGACCGGTTATGCTTATTGGAGGTGGTGTCAGAAATGCAATTAAAGAGCTTCACAAGCTTGGAAAGTTATTAAATATTCCCGTCTTTCCCACATGGAATGCTCTTGATATTGTAACAAGTGATTATTCTAATTATTGCGGTAGAGTTGGAACTTATGGTGGAGCAGGTAGAAATTTTGGAATCCAAAATTCAGACTTATTGTTAACAATTGGCTGTAGATTATCAGGAAGAATAACCGGAGGAAACGTGAAGTCGTTTGCTAGAGAAGCAAAAAAATACATGGTCGATATTGATCCATCAAATTTAAAGACTAAATGGCAGCAACTTAAATTTAACGAAAATATTTATTGTGATTCAAAAATTTTTATAAAAATGCTTATAAAAAGCTTAAAAAAAAATAAACAATTAAAAAAAATTCCAAATAAAAGTAAATGGTTACAAAAATGTCTAGAGTGGAAAAATAAATACGATCCCGTTAAAAAAGAATTTTATAAAAATCATAAGTATGTACAACCTTATGCTTTTATTAGAGTCCTTTCAAAAAAAATGAATAAAAAAGATACCTTTGTGGCTGACTGTGGAGGTAATATTGTTATTTCAAATCATTCGTTTGAAACGAAACTTGGGCAAAGATATTTTACAAACAACGGAAATTCGCCTATGGGCTTTTCTTTTGCTGCTGGTTTAGGAGCATGTATTGCAAACCCAAATGTTAAAACAGTTTGTGTGATTGGTGATGGTGGAATGAATATGAATATTCAGGAACTTCAAACACTTAAGAATTATAAAATCAAACTTAAAACAATAATTTTAAATAACCATATTTATGGAATAACAAAAGCATATCAAAAAACTAATTTTGGAGGAAGGATGGAAGCATGCGGTCCGATTGGGTATAGTCCTCCAAACTTTGTAGATATTTGTCAAGCTTATAAAATAAAAACAATTGAATTGAATCAAAATTCTAAAATTCATGAGATTTTAGATTATTTTTTAAATTATAATAAGGGGCCAATAGTTTTAGATGTAAATTGTCATGAGCATCATACTTACGAACCAAGAATTTTTGGATGGAATACCCCTATAGAAGATATGTATCCATATATCCCAAGAGAAGAATTTAAAAAAAATATGTATATAAGGCCACTTAAAGGTTGGGAAAATCCTGTACTTCCCGAAGAGGAAGATAACAAAAAGGATAATCCAAGTACAATGGAATAGTTTTGAACAATAAATTTTATAACAAAAAAATTCTTGTAGCAGGCGGAACTGGTCTTGTTGGACAAGAGTTAACATCACAGCTTTTAAACATGGGAGGGATAGTTTCTGTTTGTTCTCTTGACAGTAAGGATTTAGCTCCAGTTGGTGTTTCAAAGTATTACAAACTCGACATGAGTATTTTGTCTAATTGCAGAAAAGCATGTAGAGGAAATGAGATTGTTTTTTCTTTATTAGGAGCTACAGGCTCACCGCTAACAAATTTTAATAATCCTGCAACTTTTATGATGGGAAATTTGCTAACAGCTTTAAATATCTTAGAGGGTGCACGTTTAGAAAATGTAAAAGAATTTTTGTACACAAGTACCTATGGAGTTTATTCAAATAAAGGCCCAATGATAGAGGATAAAATGTGGGAAAAAAATCCATCAGAGAATGACAAGTTTGCTGGCTGGGCAAAGAGAATTGGTGAGCTACAAGTTGAAGCTTATAAAAAACAATACAAATGGAAAAAAATTTATATAGTAAGACCTGCAAATATTTATGGTCCATATTCAAATTTTGATGAAAAAAATTCAATGGTTGTTGCATCATTAATAAAAAAATTTTTTAGCAAAAAGAATTTAGTAAAAATTTGGGGAGATGGAAGCCCTGTAAGAGATTTTATATACTCTGAAGATGTTGCAAGAATGATGATTAAAGTAGTTGAAAATGAGATTACCCAACCAATCAATTTAGGCTCCGGTAAAGGCGTTTCAATTTCTGAACTAGTCAATATAATTTTGAACTCTAAATACTTGAAGCAAAAACCTAAAGTTAAATTTGAAAAAAACAAACCAATGGGAGATTCAATTCGAGTTTTGGATATGTCTTTTGCAAAAAAATTTAATATCTGTGCCACTGTCAGCCTTCAAGAAGGTATTGATAAAACAATATCTTGGTATCTTAAAAATCAAAATATTATTTTAAAAAAATTCAATGTTTTTAACAAAACTTTATGAGTTATTTTTTAAATAAAAAAGTTTTAGTTACGGGAGGCACAGGTTTTGTTGGCACAAATTTCGTTGAGGAACTATGCAAAAAAAAAGCCAGGGTGATTGTACCTATTCATTCTAGGCCTTTAAGAATTTCAAATAAAAATATAACAAAAATTAAGGCAGATCTTACAAAATTGGAAGATTGTCTTACCGTTTGTAATGATGTTGATTATATTTTTCATGCAGCAGGAATGGTATCTGCTGCGCAAATGACGGTTAATAATCCTATGACTGCAATTTCAACAAACTTAATTGTAACATTAAGAGTTTTAGAAGCAGCAATGAAAAAAAATGTAAAAAAAATATTATTATTTTCAAGTGGAACTACAGGATACCCGCCATACAACCATGCGGTAAAAGAGGAGGAAATGTTTAAAGATGATCCTGCAGAAATTTATTACGGCTATGGTTGGAGTAGAAGATATACTGAGCTTTTAGGAAAATTTGCATCACAGAAATCTAATCTGAAAGTGGCAATTTGTCGCCCCACAGGTGTTTATGGACCGTTCGACGATTTTAATCCAAACACTAGCCACGTCATTCCGGCTTTGATTAAAAGGGCAATTGATAAAGAAAATCCTTTTATTGTTTGGGGCAGCGGGGAAGAAATTAGAGATTTTTTACATGTTAAGGATTTAGTAAGAGGTTGTATGTTATTGTTAGAAAAATACGCAGTAAGCGATCCTGTAAACATAGGATCAGGTGATGAAGTAAAAATTAAGGAAATTGTAAAAATTATTTTACAAAACTCGGAAAGAAAAAATGTTAAGTTGATATTTGATAATAAAAAACCCACAACTATTCCAGTTAGAAAAGTTGATGTGTCGAAAGCAAAAAAAGTTATTGGATTTAAAAAGATGATAAGTTTACAAGATGGTTTATCACAAACTATAAATTGGTTTAAATCAAGCCTCCAATAAAAATGAATTTCAAATATCCTTTAGCTAATTCTCCGATAGATAAAGAAGATATAGATTATTTAATTCAATGGTTAAAAACTAATCCAAGACTAACAATGGGAGCGATTACGCAAGATTTCGAAAAAAAATGGGCTGACTTTATAGGAACAACAAAAGCAATTTTTGTTAACTCAGGATCATCAGCAAATTTATTAATGGTTTACTGCGCTATAGCAAATGGCAATCTTTTAGTAGGAGACAAAGTAATTGTCCCTTCTTGCGGGTGGGTAACTTCAGTATCACCGCTTATTCAATTTGGCTTAGAGCCAGTAATGGTTGATGCAGATAAAGACGATTATGGTGTTAATTTTGAAGAGGTTGATAAAATTTGTGAAGATTCTCATATTAAAGGAATAATTATTGTTCACCCATTGGGTGTTCCTGTGAATAAAGAGAAGATATTGCGTTTAAAAGCAAAGCACAAACTATTCGTGATGGAAGATTGCTGCGCATCTGTAGGTGCAAAATTTGGTGATGGAAAAAATATTGGCACTGTTGGAGACATGTCTAGTTATTCATTTTATTTTGGACACCAACTTTCAACTATAGAAGGTGGAATGATAAATACCTCAAATCTTTTGTTATATGACAAGCTTTTAGCCCTAAGAAGTCATGGATGGACAAAAGATCTAAGTAGTGACTCAATAAATGATTTGAAAAAATCTGTCAAATTTGACCTTGAAAATGGGCCATTTAATTTTATATATCCTGGTTTTAATTTTAGAAGTACGGACCTTCAAGCTTATATAGGTTTGAGACAGATAGATAAAGCAGATGAAGTATTCAAGGGAAGAAATAAAAATCATATGTTTTATGTTAATAACATGAGTGACAAATTTTCTTTTCAAAAAATTAATAATTGTTGGCCAGTTAGCTTGCACATTGGAATAATGGCCTCGTCTCATGATCATCGAAAAAATATCATAAAAGAGTTAAATAAAAATGGTATTGAAAATAGAGTATGGAGTCACGGAAATCTTGGAAGGCACTATTTTTGGTCTTCAAGATATGGTGAATTTCAAGGAAAAGTCGCAAATAATATATACGAAAGATGTTTTATATTGCCGACTTATCCAGAATTAAGAGTGTCGGATATTGAAAATATTATTAATGTTTGCGAGAAAGCTAGCTTTTAAAAAATATGCTAGATAATGCCTTTGTCCAAAAAATATTAAAAAAAGGTAAACCACAACCAAAAGTTAAGTGGTTTGGCGAGCCTAATCTCGGAAGTTTCTACGATAAAAATGAAATTAATGCAGTTTTGGAAGTTTTAAAAAATTCCAAGGATTGGTCCATAGGATTTGGTCCAAATCCCCTAGAAGTAAAAAAATTTGAAAATGATTTTGCAAAATATTGTGGCACAAAATATGCGGTAGCAGTTTCAAACAATGGAGATGGCTTTGATATGGTATTAAACACTTTAAATTTAAAAGCTAATGATGAAGTTATAGCTCCAGCTTTAAATTTTAAGGCATGGCATATGGTTCTTTCAAGATATAAATGTAAGTGTATTTTTGCAGATATTGACCCAAAAACTTTGAATATTGATATCAACGACTTAGAAAAAAAAATTACAAAAAAAACTAAAGTAATTATTCCTGTTCATTTAACTGGGCTATCTTGTGATATTGATACCATAGATGAGTTAGCTAAAATTTACACCAAAAAAAATAAAAATAAAATTTATGTAATATATGACTCTGCAAGAGCAGCTGGGGGTAATTATAAAAATAGAAAAATTGGTATCGGAGGTTATTGTGAGATATTTAGCTTTCATACTGCAAAACCCATGACCACTTTGGGTGAAGGTGGAATGATAACTACAAACGATAAAAATTTAACAGATAAACTTTACCAGATGAGAAGCTATGGGGGAGAAGAGTCGTGGGGAATGAATTATAGAATGTCCAAGGTGCAAGCAGCATTTGGTATTCAACAGTTAAAAAAACTAGACAAGCTTAATAACTTGAGAATAATAAATGCCAAAAGAAGAGATAATAATTTAAGATATTGTGAAGATTTCATAATACCTAAAGACACGCAATATTCTAATAATATTTATTATATGTATCCTTTGATGTTATCTTCAAAATATACCGAGCATCAAAGAAATAAATTAATTCATATATTAGAAACTAAATTTGGAATTGTTTGTTCGGTTCCAAAATTTATAAATGAAAGATGGAAATACATAGAAAAAAAATTTGGTATTCCAAAACTTATAAATACAAAATTTGTAACTGATAGAATTTTATGCCCAATTATGCACTCGAAAATCAACGAAGATCAAGAAAACTATATCTCTTCAGCTTTAATAGTATCAGTGAGAAAAATTTGAAATTTGTAAATGTTAGTTAAAAAAAAATTTAAAAGAATAATCTCATATTCGTTTAAAAAAAATAATAAATCTTTTAAAATAATAGATCTGCATATTAAAGATTTAAAAAACTTATATATTTTTTTTCAAAAATTTGATGATATTGAAAAAGAATACTTTGGATTTCCTCTTTTCAAACCCACAGCAATAACCTTTAATAATATGCAAAAAAATTTTATACTCTATAAAAAGGAACAGCAACATTGGAATTATTTTTTATTATTTCATAGAAAAACAATTATTGGATTAGCCTATGTAAAAAAAATTGGTTTTAAAAATAAAAAAAAAGAAAAAAATAAATCGCCAACGCTCGGTGGACCATTCCTTTTAAAAAAATACAGACGTCTAGGATTAGGCAACATAATGACAAAGCTATGCGCTTATCAAATTAAATTAGCGGGAAAAAAATATCTATACTGTAGAATTGTTACAAAAAATAAGGCTGCTGTAAAAAATGCATTAAAGTGCGGCTTTAAAATGACAGGAGAAAAGTACAAAATAAGAAAAAACCTTTATGATTTTGAGATGAAAAAACTGATTAATTAAAGATAAAGTTTAATTATCTATATTTATTATATATTCAATATCTTTCCAACTTAAATTTTTTTTAGCAACATTAAACTCTCTTCCTGTTTCTTTATAACCTAAAGATCGTAGGTAATTATGAACAGCTTTATTATTTGATCTTCCTCGAGCATACAAGTATTTTATTTTTTTTAATCTAGCTTGCTCAAGAACTATTAATCCCATTAAATGAGAAAATCTAAAATTAGAATCTTTTTTAATTCTGTAAATTCTATGTTTACGTTTTACCGAATTAAACCAGGTTGGTGATTTAAATTCTTCATCTTTTGAAGATTTATGATTCATTTTTTTTATATAGCTACCGCCAAAACTTCTGCACACTCCTCTTTATAAAGTAAAAAAACATTCCATGCGCTTCCTTCTGATTTCCATAAATTGAAAGAATTTTTAAAATCCAAATAACTTTTGTTAACAGGTCTGAATAATGGAAACCCAAAGTACTCCTTTTCCTCTTCTGTGAAAGAATTAAAATATGCATATAAATCCTTTAAGTTGTCATCATTTAAAGAGTTTATAGTATATTTAGTATTTTCATTTTTAAGTTTAAATTCAATTTTTTTTATTATAAAATTTTGTTCTTCAAAAAATAAAAGTTCAACTACTTCTTTGAGATATGTCATTTGTAAAAATATCAAAATTGTTTTACCATATCATATGATATATGAAATATTTTTATAAAAAATATATAGTTAATTTAATTAAATATTTTATAATAAATTTACAAAGCCCAAATAATGATAATATCTAGAACACCTTTTCGAATATCTTTTTTTGGAGGAGGAACCGATTATCCTCATTGGTATAATTATAATAAAGGAGCAGTTATCAGCGCGACAATTAATAAGTATTGCTATCTTAATGTAAGATTTTTACCGCCTTTTTTTAAATTTAAATATTGTATTAGATATTATCTTAGAGAAGAAAGGTTAAAATTAGACGATATAAAACACCCCTCCGTAAGAGAAAGTATTAAATATTTAAAAATTAATAATGGTATAGAAGTTGTCCATAATGCAGACTTACCAGCACAATCTGGACTAGGCTCTAGTTCGTCATTTACCGTCGGTATCATAAATGCTTTGTCTGCTCTTAAAGGACGTATGCTTACAAAAAAAGAATTAACAAACCATGCTATTTACGTGGAGCAAAAAATAATAAAAGAAAATGTAGGATCACAAGATCAATCCGCTGCGGCATTTGGGGGGTTTAATAGGATTAATTTTGGCGGTAGTGCAGAAGTTATTGTAAATCCAATAATTATTAAAAAAAAATTCGAAAAAAACTTACAAGAAAATTTACTTTTAATTTTTTCAGGACTATCAAGAAATGCGGAAAAAGTAGCAAAAGATCAAATTATTAATATAGATAAAAATAAAGATAAATATGAAAAAATATATCAACTAGTAAATGAAGCAGAGGATATATTAATTAAACAAAAAACCCCGGATGCCTTTGGTGAGTTGCTTAACTATCAATGGCAATTAAAAAAAACTCTCTCACACAACATAACAAATCACACTGTAGATGAAATATACAATCTAGCTTTAAAAAATGGTGCTATTGGAGGTAAATTATTAGGAGCTGGCAATGGAGGCTTTATGGTCTTTTACGTAAAAAAAAAAAACCATAATAAAATTTTAAATAAGTTAAAAAACTTTTTGCACGTTCCATTTAGATTCGATTACACTGGGTCGCAAATTATTTATTTTTCGCATGGTACAAAAATTAAATAAATATTTAAATTATAAATAATTTTTATGTTAGCAGGAATTTTTTCATGTGGAAAATCAGGAACTACTTTACTTTTAAAGTTAATTGACAAATTTAGTAATTATTATGTTCATCCTGGTGAAATTATGTTTATATCACCTATAAATGATATTATTAAGTTTAATAGAGTCACTGCTTCTACCCATTTTCTCAGAAAAAATAAACTAGTCTGTAATTTAAATATAAAGTTCAATTATAATATATTTTGGAAAAAATATTATCATCATAAGGTTAATGAGTTATATGATGAAGTTATTTTAAAAAATAATTTTAAAGTAAATAGATTTAAGATAAATTATTCAAAAATAATAAAAGATAAAATAACTAATTTTCCTGAATTTTTTCTAGGATATTGTTCAGATTGGATCTTTGGAGAGGGAAAATATAATAATTATATTTTTAAAACTTTAGAGGTAAATTATTTGAGAGATTATTTGAAATATTTTCCAAATATGAAGTTTATTCATTTGATTAGGGATCCATATGATGTATATGCGTCTTTAGTTAGAGCAACAAGATTAAAGTGCAATCCAGTTAAATTTCATTCTTTTTATATGGGTGAGGACAACCAAAAAAATATTTTAAGACGATGGCAAAATCATATAAGATTTATTTCAAAATACAAAAGTAATAAAAATCATATTATTATCAAATACGAAGACTTAAAATCACAGCCAGAAAAAACAATAAGAGAATTACAAAAATTTTTAAAAACAGAGATTATTTATCCTCCTAGAGGTTTTTCTATTTTAAAGAAGAATAAATTTGCATATATTACTAATACTGCAGGATACCCTCATGACAAAACAGATCATTTAATAAATAAATCTATTTTGGATACCAAAAAAAAATTCAGATATCCTGATAATTTAATAACCGAACAAGAATTAATGCAAATTAGTTACTTATTAAAAGACGATATAAGTAAATTTAATTACAAATCTAAATTTCCTAATATTAAAAAAAAAACTTTACTATTTAAATATTTAATGCCTATGAAGTGGGAGTTCAGATTTATCTTACATGGTTGGACTCTACGAAAAAATAAATTTTATAAAAAACTTTTTTTGTTACACCCATTTACGTATGTTAATTTTTTAATGTCTTTTTATTATTTTATAAGAAGAAGAATTGACATAATTTTCAATTAATATTTGACTTAAGTGTTTTGTTTATAAATAAATAAAAGCTACTTTAATCAGTGATTTCAAGTTAACTTTTTTAAAAATTATAAATATTTCATTATTTAAAATTATGTTAACAACTTTTCTTGCTGATTATTATACATAATGAATTCTCCCTCATTAATTTTGGGTTTTTATAAGTTTTAGCTCTTTTTATGATTTAAACATTAATTTATCATACAAATTAAATTTAATAGAATAAAAAATATTGAATGAATATCCTAGGAATAATACCTGCTAAACAAAAATCAAGTAGGCTAAAGAATAAAAATATTTTAAAAATAAATAAAAAACGTTTGATAGAATATTCATTTATAAGTGCAATAGAATCTAAGGTATTAGATGATATTGTTGTAACCACAGACTCTAAATTGATTTCAGAATTAGCTAAAAAAAATCAGATTGATGTTCGTAAAAGACCAAAAAATTTATCAAAAGTTAATTCAAATATAAACTGTGTAATTTTGGATGTTTTAAGATATTTCTATAAAATAAAAAATATTTATCCAGATCTAATAATTTTAATGGAGCCAACTTCTCCATTGAGATCTTCACAAACTATTGTCGATGTGGTCAATTTTTTTAAAAATAATAAATCTGTTAAATCTATATTACCGGTTACACAAAAGAATAATTTAATAGCAATAAAAAAGAAAAAAATATTTTTTTTTAATAATAAAAACATCTTGGACTCAAGAAAAAGACAGAGTTATTTTGAGATAAATAGTTTAATATGGGGAGTAAGAGTAAATTATTTTTTGAAAAAAAAAAAAGTTTTTGATGAATACTCAACACCTTTTTTTACAAATGAAAATGAAGTATTAGATATTAATAATGTTAGTGATTTTGATAAATTAAAAGAAATAATAAAAAAATGAAAAAAAAAATATGTGTATTTACAGGTGGGAGGCAGGAATATGGTATTTTAAAACCATTACTTTTTGAATTAAAAAAATCTAATAAAATAAATTTGCAACTCGTTGCATCTGGTATGCATCTCTCCAATGAATTTGGATTAACTTATAAAAATATTTTAGAAGATGGTTTTAAAATTGATGATAAAATAGAAATAGTTCTTAGCTCTGATACCCCAATCTCTATTTCAAAATCAATGGGATTGTTAATGCAAAGTTTTTCTGAAACGTTATCAAGGTTAAAACCTGATTATCTTATTTTACTAGGGGATCGCTTTGAAACTTTTGCTGCAGCAAGTTGCGCTTTAGTCGCCAGAATTCCAATTATTCATATTCAAGGTGGCGAATTAACTATTGGAGCAATCGATGAAGCTTTCCGTCATTCAATAACAAAAATGAGTTCATATCATTTTGTATATGCTGAAGAATATAGAAAAAGAGTAATACAACTAGGAGAAGATCCAAGTCGTATATATAACTATGGAGCTTTGAATGTGGATTCAATAAAAAAAACTAAGCTGCTTAAGAGAAAAGACCTATACGATCAATTATTTATAAACAAAAAATATAAAGATTTAATTTTAGTCACATTTCATCCGGTTACATTACAAAAAGATAGTTCTAAAAAAAATTTTCAAAATATTTTAAATTTCTTGTCACATTTTAAAGATAATTTTATAGTTTTTACAAAAACTAACGCCGATACAGAGGGTAGAATTATCAATCATATGATTGATAAATATGTAGCTTTAAATAAAAACGCAGCCGCTTATAAAAGTTTGGGGCAAATAAAGTATTTATCTGCATTAAAATATTCTAAGTTTGTTATTGGAAATTCCTCCAGCGGAATAATTGAAACTCCATATTTTAAAAAACCAACTATAAATATTGGAATACGTGAAAGTGGAAGAATAAAAGCTAGTAATGTTATTGATAGTGGCACCAGTATAAATTCTTTAAAAAAAGCTTACAAAATTTTAACTAGTGAGAAATTTAATAAAAAATTAAGAAAAATGAAAAATCCTTTTGATCGAGGAAATACATCTTTAAAAATAATTAAAAAAATAGAAAAATTAAGTAAGTCAGGTAGTACAGTAAAAAAATTTTATGATCTCAATTAGTAAAAAATTATTTTGTTTACCAAAAGATAAAATAACTAAAGTAATCAAAAAAATAAATAACAATAAAAAAAAAATATGTATTGTGTTGAATGAAAAAAAAATTTTTCAAGGAGTTATAACTGATGGAGACATTCGAAGGTCAATTATGAAGCATAATACTATAAAGTTGTTAGCAAGTGATGTTATGAATCCAAATCCAGTTACTAGCTTATTTAAAAATATTAATTTAGAAAATTTAAAAAAATTAAAAAAACTTAATACTAACTTCATAATTCATATTAATAAAAAAAAAAAATTTAGATCAGTTACCTTTTTTAAAGACCCTGTTGAAATTAAAAAAAATAAAAATAAAGTATTAATTATGGCTGGAGGAAAAGGGACTCGACTCAAACATCTTACTAAAAAAAAACCCAAAGCTTTGGTTGTAGTTAATAAAAAAACTATTATCGAAAATATAATTTTAAATTTCAAAAAAAATGGTTTTTATAATTTTATAATATCAACAGGATACTTTGCGGATAAAATAAAAAAATTTTTAAAAAATGGAGAAAAGTTAGGGGTTTCGATAGAATATGTTTCAGAGTCAAGTCCTTTAGGTACAGCAGGTTCTTTAAGTTTAATTAAAGATAAAGTAGACGATACTTTTATAGTAATTAATTGTGATGTTATAACTAATATGAATTTTAAAAATTTGTTATTATTTCATAAAAAAAATAAGTCATATGCAACTATTGCTGTTGTTGAAAAAGAGTTTCAGAATATGTATGGAGTAGTCAAATCTATAAAAAATGAATTTTTAAATATTGAAGAAAAACCAATAATTAGATTTTTTGTTAATGCTGGTATCTATGTTTTTGAAAAAAAAATTCTTCAATTATTAAAAAAAAATGAAAAGATAAATATGAATGAATTATTTCTAAAATTAAAAAAATTAAAAATTAAAAATACTGTTTATCCCTTGATTGAAGATTGGTTTGATGTTGGAAATATTAGTGACTTGAATCAATTTAAAAAGAATTTAAAAAGATTATAATTTTAAAATTATGAAGAGTTTAAGAATTGGATCAGTATTAATTTCTAATAATCGTAAACCTATTACTATAGCAGAGGCTGCTGTTGAGCATCTAGGAAGCTTAAATGTTGCAAAGAGAATGGTTGAGTCCGCTAAAGCAAGTGGAGCAGATATAATTAAATTTCAAATGCATCTGCAAAATGAAGAAATGCTTAAAAATAAAATTAAGTTTTGGGGTGGTAGTCTTGATAGTATTTTAGATAAATATAATCTGACTATAGAAGATCATAAACAACTCATTGAATATTGTAAAAAAATTAAAATACAATATTTGTGTACACCATTCTCTGCAAAGGCAGTGAGGGTATTAGATAAATTGGGGGTGCATGGATTTAAAACAGGTTCTGGTGAAATGACCAATTTGGAAATTTTAAATGAAATAGCAAAAACTAGAAAGCCATTAATATTGTCAACCGGCATGTCCAATGAAGATGAGATTGATGAAATATGTAATTATTTGAATTCTTTGAATGTAAACTTTGCGATAATGAACTGCACTTCAATTTACCCTTGTCCATATAACAAGGTAAATCTTGGTTATATAAGTAAATTGAAAGAAAAAACAAAAAAAATAATAGGTCATTCTGATCATACTCCAGATATTTATTCGAGCTTTGGAGCAGTTGCCAATGGAGCAAAGATAATTGAAAAGCATTTCACGCTTAATAGAAATTTAAAAGGTCCTGATTATCAGGTCTCTCTAGAGCCTCATGAATTCAAAGAAATGGTAAACGGCATATACAAAATTTATTTAGCTAGTGGTAATAAAAAAAAATTACATAAAGATGAGAAGATCGTACAATCCTGGGCAAGGCACTCTGTTGTAGCAATTTCAGGAATAAAAAAAAATCAAACGCTCAAAAAAAAATATTTAACAGTAAAAAGACCTGGAACTGGTATACCAGCAAAATATATAAATGAATTAATTAAATATAAAGCAAAAAAAAATATTAAGAGTAATTCTATAATTTTTTGGTCAAATTTAATTAAAAAAAAATAAAATGTCCAAAAAAATTTATGTTGGAGAAGGTTTTACCAATGAACAACTTCTATGGATATTACCTATAATTTTTAACTTTGCAAAACTAGAAAAAATTAAAGAGATTATTTTTCATGATAAAATTGATTTAAATAAAATATTTATTGATAAAGATTTATATTTAAATTTTAATATAAAATTTTTAAATTTTTCTATTAGTAAAAAAATCTTTTTTTTGATTGGGTATCCTTTAATAAATTTCAAGCATTTAGCAAAAATAATTCTTAATCTTAAAAAAAAAAATTTATTAAATAAAAATATATCTTGGGAAATTTCACAATGCTTGCATGGTGTATGGGATCAGATAAATTTAACAAGTAATAATTATAAAGACTTTTCTTTTAGAGATTTAATTATTGCTTTGTGTAAAGGGTTTTATAAATATGAATTGGGCAACTTTTTGTACAAAGCGAATGTTAGAATTTCCTTTTTATCTCATTCTGTATATTCGGAGAGATTTTTAATAGCAAACTTTAGAAAAAAAAATATTAAGATATTTTGTCAAGCAGTAAACAATATTCATAAACAAAACATTAAAAAAGATACGTCTTGGAGCGATGTACAAAAAAAATTTTTTTTTTACTTTTACCAAAAAAAAACATTGATAGAATATTATTTTTATAAACGATCTAAAGGTAAAGGAAATTACAAAACAGCAAATCTATCTATTGCAAAAAAAAATAAACAAGTTTTAAAAAAAAAATTTAATGTGATATTTTTGCATATTTTTAGAGATTCCCCATTTAACGTAATTGATAGAAGCAGAATTTTTTTAGATTATTATGATTGGATAGTTAAGACACTAGAAATAATAAAAGATTCTAGTGAATATTGGATAATAAAGCTACATCCAGCATCATCAAGATGGGGGGAGGATCAAAAATCAATACTTAATCAAATTTTTAAAGATGTATTTAAATCAAACAAACTTCCGAATAATATTTCAATCGTAGCAAATGAGTTTAATAATATTTATTTGATGAAAAACGCTAACAAAATCATTACATTTTCTGGGACTAGTCATTTAGAATCAATTTGTTTAGGTAAAAAGCCAATTATTATCATAAATAGCCCTTCAGAAAAATTTATAAAAAATTCCTTTTATAAATGTAAAAAAATTAGTGATTATAAAAGAATTTTATTGACTTCTAAAAATATAAATTTAAAAAAATCTGCACACAATATATACAAAGCTAAAGTTTTTTTATTTATTAGAGAAAATTTCAACTCTTTAACACATGTTATCAATAGTAATGAAACATATAGAAAAGACAGTTTAAAGAAGAAATTGAATTCATTTATAAATGTAAAAAAAAACTTATTGAAAAACAAATTTTTTTTTTTTGAACTCGCAAAAATGTTACATAATAATTCTTCACACACTGTGAATTATAAATTAATTCAAGATAAAGATAGTCTATTTAAATCAAAATGAAAAATAAAATATTTATAACAGGAGCTGGTGGTTTCATAGGCAGTCATCTTGTTAGTAGATTTCTTAAAAATGGTTACAAAGTTGATGCTTTGATAAAATATAATTCAAAAAATTCTTGGGGTTGGTTGGAGGGTTTTAAGCATAAAAATCTAAAAATTATATTAGGCGATATCACTGATGCTGAGTTGTTAAATGCTATTGTTGCAAAGAATGACTACATAATAAATCTTGCCGCCCTAATTGGAATTCCATACTCGTATTCCGCCGTTGAAAGTTATTATAATGTGAATGTGAAAGGTGTAATTAACTTATTAAATTCAGCAAAAAAGTTTAATATAAAGAAAATCCTATTAACTTCAACTTCTGAGGTTTATGGATCAGCAATTTATACTCCAATGGATGAAGAACACCCTTTGCATGGGCAATCACCTTATAGTGCATCTAAAATAGCATCTGATCAGTTAGGAGAGGCGTATGCTAAATCGTTTAACTTACCAGTAAAACTTGTAAGACCTTTCAACGTTTATGGTCCAAAGCAGTCTTTAAGAGCTATAATTCCTACAATTATATCCCAAATAATAAATAATAATAAAGTTATTCAATTAGGAAACGTAGATACAATTAGAGACTATAATTATGTCGACGATATTACTTTAGCATTTTTACAAATTTTAGAAAAAACAAATAATAATTTTGACATTTTAAACATCTGCAGTGGCAAAGAAATTAGAATTATTGATTTAGCAAATAAGTTGATAAAAATTTCAAAAAAAAAATTACATATAAAAACTGATAAATTAAGGTTTAGACCAAAAAAATCAGAAGTAATTAGATTATTAGGTTGTAATAAAAAAATAAAAAAATTAATAAATTGGAGCGCACAAACTAATTTAGATAAAGGCTTATTAAAAACATATAATTGGTTTAATAAAAATAAAAAATCATTAAAATTAATTCAGAAATCAAAAGATTACATAGTCTAAATGCATGTAGATTTAATTTTGGGCTATAAAGGTTTTTTATCTTCATATTTCTATAATTTCTTGAAAAACAGAAATAAAAAAATTTACTTATGTGGAAGAAAAAAATTGAATATAAAAAAATATTATCAAATTAATAATTTTAGTAAAAAATCTTTAAATTTATTATTAACAAAGATAAAACCAAATAGAATTTGGAACTTTGTTGGGGAGTATAAAAATAATAATATTAAAACTTTTTACTCAAATTATATTTTCACAAAAAATCTTTTAAATACAAAGTATAATATAAAATTTAAACCTAAAATTTTATTAATTGGAAGTGCTGCTGAATATGGAGTTTATAAAAAAAAATTTTCAGAGAATGATAATTTAAGGCCTATAAATATGTATGGGTTTTCTAAATCGTTACAAAGTTTATACGCTAAGTTTCACTATTTAAAATTTAATTCTAAAGTTGTAGTTGCAAGATTATTTAATATTATAGCTGATCAAATGCCCAAAAAATTATTTTTAGGAAAAATATTAGATGATGTTAAAAAAAAAAATAAAATAAAGGTAGTAAATTATGATTCACAAAGAGATTATATAGACGTAAATAAAATTTCTCCAGCACTTTATAAAATTTTAAATAAAGGAGAATCCGGTGAAGTATATAATTTTGGTAGCGGAAAACCCACCAAAAATATTGATATTTTAACTTATGTTTTTAAAAAAAATAAAATAAAAAAAAAAAAAATTATAAAAGTTAAGAGCGTAAAAAAAACAACTATTTATGCTGATTTAAAAAAATTTAACAAATTATAATATATTAAATTATTAAGGATTATAATTAGTTTTAAATAAAGGATAGTAAAAGTATAAAATGTTTATAGTATTTACTTATAAATTTTTTGTTAAATACATTAAAATAATTTAAATGATATCGGATGTTGTAGTTCTTTGCGGTGGATACGGCAGACGAACTAGAGAAATAAGTAAAAAAATACCAAAAGTGTTATTAGCAGTAAATAAAAAACCTTTTTTGTATTGGCTTTTAAAAAATTTAGAAAATAAAGGATTTAAAAAGGTATTTCTATGCGTTGGTTACAAAGGTTATTTAATTAAAGAATTTATAAAAAAGTATAAATATCAATTTAGTATTAAAATAATATTTTCAGAAGAAAATAGTCAAAATTTACTTGGGACGGGGGGAGCAGTTAGAAAAATTTTAAAAAAATTAAGTAACTACTTTTATATAGTGAATGGTGACACATTTTTTTTTATAAATTTCAAAAAAATGCAATCTATTTTTTTTAAGAAAAAAAAACCAATTTTAATGGCTGTGCATAAAAATCTTGAAGAAAATTATCAAAACAACGTAATTTTAAAAAAAGAATGTTTATACTATGATAAAAATACTTTAAAAAAAAATATGAAATATATTGATTGCGGTGTTTTACTAGTAAAAAAAAATGTTTTTGTAAAATTAAAAAAAAAATTTCAAATTGCTGATTTTTTAAAAAGGGAATCTCTTTTAAAGAATATTGCTTATTTTAAAGTGAAGTATGGTTTTTTTGAAATAGGCGACATAAATGGTTACAGAAAAACTATAAAAAATTTTAAAAAAATTAATAATGAGATATATCGATCAGAAGCTTAAGAAATTTTTAAACTTTATACTTAAGAAAATTAATAGTTGACTTTTCATGATAAAAAATTTTTTTATAATTATGATAAAAGCTACAATATTAAAAATTTCTGTAATATTTTGTTCCCAAGTGTTGCTTTTAAAGCACATTTAGTCGATATGTGCTTTGTATTTATTTGTTATTTAAAATTTCGCTGTTTAATCTAAAGAAAACTAATAGGAAATAATTATATATTTATGAACAAGGCTTTTTTTTTTGATCGGGATGGTGTTTTAAATAAAGCAATAGTTAAATTGGGAAAGCCTTATTCCCCTTGCCATTTTGATGAATTAGTTATTAACGAATATGCAAAAGAAATAATAAAGTATATAAAAAAAAAAAACTATTTAACAATAGTCGTAACAAATCAACCAGATGTAAAAAGAAAAAAGATTTCAAGAAATTTAGTGGAAAAAATCAATACTTTTTTAAAAAAAAAATTATTATTTGATGATTTATATGTTTGTTATGATGATAAAGACTATTCTTTTTTTAGAAAACCCAAGCCTGGTTTGATATTTGAGGCAAAAAAAAAATGGAATATTGATTTAAAAAAAAGTTATATAATCGGCGATAGAAAAAAAGATATCTTATCAGGAATAAAAGCTGGGGTAAAAACTATATTTATAGATAATAATTATTCGGAGCAAAAACCTGTTTTTGCACATTACAAAATTAGGTATTTAAAAGATTTAAAAAAAATAATAACTTAACTTTTTCAATTTTATAATTTCAATCTTAATAAAGAAATGTCTCGAGGTTGTAAAAATGTTCAAAAAATGCGAGATAATAAGTAAGAATATTATTTTATAATTATTTATTTAATAATAATTGTAAATCTTTAATGAGTATGAAAATAAATAAAAAAATTTTTTCTTTTTGTCTCATTACAGATAAAAAATACTTAGCACAAACAACAATTTTATTAGATCAATTAAAAGATTACAATGTTTATATTTTATGCATTGATACAGAGTCTTATAATTTTATATTAAAAAATTACCCTAATAATTGCGAAATTTTAAAATTAGATACACTTGAAAAATTTTTTAATTTAAAAAAAATAAAATATAGTAGATCTTATCTTGAATATATTTTTACTTTAAAAAGTTTTTTTATTAAATGGATTTTTAAAAAAATAAAGAACAATTATTATGCAATTTATTTAGATTCTGACATTTTATTCTTTTCAGAACCAGCACTGTTAATACGAGATATAAATACCCATTCGGTTTGTTTAACGCCTCATAGTTTTTCTAAAAATAATTATCATTTTAATATTTACGGAAAATTTAATGCCGGTTTTATTTCTTTTAAAAATGATAAGTATGGCCTTAAAGTATTAAATTTCTGGGCAAAGAACTGTGAAAAAGAATGCTCTTATACAAATATTCAAAATTTTTCAGATCAGATGTATTTAAATATTTTATATAAAAATTTTTGTAAAGTGAAAAAAATAAATAATGCAGGTGTTAATTTAGCCCCGTGGAATTTAGATTCATTTAAAATTAATATTAATAAAAAAAATCAAATTCTGGTTGATGGTAAAAGAGTAGTTTTTTTTCATTTTCATGGTTTTAAAAATATATTTGGTCTTATTTATTCACTTGGTTTAAAAGATTACAAAGTAAAAAAAAATAGAAAAATAATTAATTATATATATAAAAAATATCTAAATCTTCTAAACAAAAAATTTCAAAATTATAAAGAACTTAAGTCTTATCATTATAATTACAATCTTATTAAATTAATAAAAAATTCAATTAAATGTAATTTATTAATTAATATTTAGATAATTTATTATGACAATAATTTGCAAAAAAATTTGTTAATTTTTTATGTTATATTATATAAATTAACATTCTAAATTATCTTAATAACTTTACTAAATTTTGTTTTACGATTTTATATGTTTAAATTTTATTATATGTTTTTTTTATTTAATTAAGCATAAAGATATAATCACATTTAGAAAGAATAATAATGAAAATTTTGTTTATTGAGATTTTTTATAAAGGACACCATATTTCATTGTATGCAAAAAAATTAATAGAAAAATTTATAAAAAAAAATCAAGTTTATTTTTTAACAAGCACTAAAGCCTCTCAAAGCGAAGAATTTAACAGTATTAAAAATTTAAATAAAAAAATTCAAATAAAAATTATTGAAACTAAAGACGACATTCAAAACAAAAATAATATAAGTCTCTTTTTTTATCATATTTGGAACTTATGTATAGTTTATAAGTCTGCAATTAATTTAATAAAAAAAAAAAAATTTAATTTATAATATTTTAATCATTTTGATCCTTATATTTTTATATTTTCAATTTTCTTTTTCCTAAATTTTAATATTAAAGTTTATGGATTATTATTAAATATTAAATTTCATCAATATTATTTTAAATTTAGAAAAAAAACTTTCTTAGATGAAATTAAATTCTATTTATTTAAACGCTTTATAAAAAAAAATTATGTGGAAAAAATTTTTATCATCGATCCATTATTTATAAATTTTTTAAATTTTAAAAATATTACATCTAAAAAAATTATACATATAAATGAAGCTGTATATAGAAATATCAATTTTATAGAAAAAAAAAGTAATAAAAAAAAAACTAATAAAAAAAAAACAATTTTAATTTATGGAGAAATTTCAAAAAGAAAAAATTTTAAATTTTTGATCGATTTTTTAGTTAATAGTACATTAATTAATAATATTAAACTTGTTATTGCGGGTAAATTTGATCTTGAAAGTAAAAAGATAATAACTTCAAAAAAATATTCAAAAATCATAAAAGAAAAAAGGTTAATAATTAAAGATTACTTTATAAATTTAAGAGAAGAGACGAATTTATTTAAAAATACTGACTTAGTATGGTTATGTTACGTAGGCGGTTCTGATGGGTCCAGCGGAGTTCTTCAAACGGCGATAGATAATATAAAGCCTGTAATCTATTATAATAGGGGTTTAATTAATAAAATTTGTCAAAGTCATGATTTGGGATTTAAAATATCATATCATTATAATGAACCAGAACAGCTCAATAAACTGCTTTTATCGAAAAACTTAGATCAAAGGATTCAAAATATAAAAAAAAATATTAAAAAGTATAAAAAAAATATCAAAGAAGAATTAATATTTGAAGATAAAATATATAAAGAAATTACAAAAGATATTCAATAAGAGATTAAAAGCAAACTTGCAAAATAAGTTTATGATTAAAAGTATTTTAAAAAATAACAAATATATTTATTTTTTTTACAGAAGATATTTTTTTCCTTATTTTATTAAACAAGAAAAAGAAATTTTATTTCTTAGAGACTTTGAATTTAAAACAAGTGTAGATATAGGCGCAAATGTAGGAACTTATACTGTTGAATTACAAAAGAATTCAAGAAAAGTCATTTGCATTGAACCTCTTAAAGAAAATATTCGCTATTTAAAACATCTTATAAAAAAAAACGTCAAAATATATAATTGCGGAGTAAGTAATAAAAATAAATCTGAGTATATATATGTGCCTAAATTTAATTTCAATTTTGAAAATGCGTTGGCAACATTAAATTATAAAAATATAAATACTTTTAAACAAATAAAGAGAGTTAAGATTAAACTGAAGAAATTTGACCAAATAGTTTCAAATCTTAGCGCTATCAAAGATATTGATTTTATTAAGATTGATGTTGAAGGTCACGAGCTAGAAGTATTAAAAGGTATGAGTAAATTTTTAAAAAAAAGTAAACCAATATTTCTTATTGAAATAGAAAAAAATCATAACAAAAATTTTAACAAAGTATTTTCTTTCCTTATGAAAAAAAAATACAAAACCTATATTTTAAAAGAAAAAAATAATTTAAATAATATTAATAAAAAAGAATTTAATAAAATTATTTATGACAAGACTTACAATAATTTTTTTTTTATATCAGATCTCTAATTTTTTTTTGTGAATATAAATAAGAAATTAAAATTATATAAAATAGTGAATAAGAAAATATAATAAATATTTTGCTTAAACCTAAATATAATATTAAATATGTAATTACTAATATTAAAATCAATAAAGTAATTGTGGATTTATAACCGTAGCGGTTTAATAAGAAATGATGCAAATGATTTTTATCAGCTTTAAAAGGATTTTTTTTATTATAAAGTCTGTGTAAAAATACTCTTAACATATCAATTCCAGGAATCATTAATAAAATAAATATTTCTTCGATGCTTTTGATTATTTTAGAATTATAAAAATAAATAATTTGGTGAGATATAATAAATGACGCCAAGTAAGATCCTGAGTTACCAAGAAATATTAAATTTTTTGTATTTAGATATGACAGAAATATAAAAATTAAAATTAAAAAAAAAATTATTAATTGATTTTGCAAAGTTAGTAGATAAGAAAATAAAATAATACTAAAAATAATGCACTGGCAGTTTATGCCATCAAACATATTCAAAGCATTTGAAAGCAGAAGAAAACAAAATACGGTAAAAAAAAGAGAAAAATAATTAATATTTATCGTTTTATTCATACTTTCAATATATAGTTGATCAACCCTTAAATTTTTATCTAAAAAAAAAGAAATAGTAAAAATTAAAGATAAAAATATAAATTTATTATTGTAAGATAATTTGTATTTGTCATCTAAAAAGCCCAAAGTAAAAATCATTAAGCACCCCCAAAAAAAACTGAAATGAACAGTTTCTTTTTTAAAAAAAATTAAATAAATAAATAAAAAAAAAATATTTAATATAATTATTAAGCCACCAGCCAAAGCGACTGGTTTTGTGTGAATTTTTCTATTGAAATCTGGATAATCAATATTAAGTTTAAATAAATTAATTTCATTAAATTTAAATAAAAAATAAAAATTTATTGAAATAACAAATAAAATAAAAAATAAATCTTTAAACATTAGTTTCTTTCTTTTTTATTAATAAAAAAATAAAAATTATGGATATAATATTATTTACCCAGCTATTATAAAAATTAGCCGATGGAAAGAAAGGATTAAAAAATAATAAAATAGAAAAAAGTACTAAAATTTTTTCTTTTGCTAAAATTTTTTTTTTAAAATTTATTACCACAGCATATAAAAGTGACAAAAAAAATGCTATTAAAAAAATTATTCCTACGAGTCCCTTCTCTGCGAGAAATTGTGCTATAATGTTATGTGGGTGAGTTGAACATCCATGAATATTAAATTTATAATCAATTCTCTCACAATTTAATCTAAAACTATTTGACCCATGACCAGAAAATGGTTTTTCTTTAAATAGCTCGATTGCATTTTTAAAATGTTGATAATGACCAGTTGAAAAATAAGTATATCCTGTTTTACTAAGTGAGTCGTAAGTATTTAAAATTGTTCTATTTTTTAAATTTGAGCTTAAAAAAATAAGTATTGATAACGTGCTTATAGTTATTACCGTAAAAAAAATTTTAATTTTATTACTAATATTAAAAATAAAAAAAATATAAAAAAATGTAAATATTAGAAAAGAGTAAAAGGCTCGTCTTTCACCAGAAATTAAACAAATTTCTAAAGTAAAAAAAAGTATAAAGAATATTAATTTTTTTGAAGTTTTGTTTTTAAAAATAGTTAAATAGCAAATAAATATTATAGAAAATTTTTCAACATAACTTCCAAGAATAAGTTCACTATTAAAAAAACTTGATATCCTATTATTTTGAAATAGATAACTGTTGTATCCAATTAAATTTTTACCATCATTCAAAAATTGAAAATTTGCGTCAATAAAAAAAAACATTAAGATAACTTTATAAAATTTAAAAAAATTATACAATTTTGCCTCGTTACCTTTTATCATTGACCAAATTCCTAGAATAAAAAATAAATATCTAACAAATAAAAGAGATGATTTTAGAGATAAAGGGTCAGAATTTAGAATTAATGAGTTTAGTATGATGAATAGGCAAAATAATAAAAAAATTTTAGTAAAATTATTTTTAAAAAACTGATGCGTTCTTCCTTTACTAGTTTCATAAAGACCAATTAAAGAAATATAAAAAACTATAAAATTTGCTACAGCATTACTAAAGATCAAAGCTAATGGTAATAAAATGAAAATATAGTAATTGAATGATTTGATTTTATCGTTCCATATCATTAGGAATTCTTATTAATTTAAAAGTATAGTTATGAAATATACTATTTTATGAATAATGCAAAATTTGCCTTTGTATCTTTTTTTGAAGTATTTCCTATAAATTTTGGCTCATCGGTTGTTTGTAGTAGTCTTTATAAATATTGGCCATACAAAAAAAAATATTTTCAATTATCAAATAAAAAAAAAAATTTTTCTAATGTTATAAATATATCTTACTTACCAAGCAATTTTGGAAAATTATTAGCAATTTGTAAGATTTTATTTTTAATTAAAAAATATTTAAATGTCAAAAAAAGTTATTTAATAATCGAAGGAGCAAGTTGGGTAGGTTATTCCTTTTTTTTAATTTTTTTAGTAAGAATTTTTTTAAGAAAAATTAAAATTATATATAAGTCACATAGCGTAGAATATGAAATAAGAAAAAATAATAGTAATTTTTTTATAACTTTACTTACTAAATTCTTTGAAAAAAAAGTTTTACAGTTCTCAAATTTATCAACTGCAGTATCAAATCTAGAAAGAAGAAAGTTTATTAAATATTATTCCAAAAAAACTTTTTTATTTTATAATACGATTGATTTTATCAAAGTCACAAAAAAGAATAAAAATACTAAGAATTATATTTTTTTTTCAGGTTCTGAAAAATATAAACCAAATTCTTATTCAATCGAGCAATTAATAAATTATATAATACCTGCTGTTAGAATTTTAGGAATAAATATTAATTTGTATATTTTTGGCAATAAAAAATTAAAATACTCAAGAAATTGGCTTAAAGTAAAAAAAACATCAAAGTTCAAATATATTCGGTATATTAAAGAATCTACAGGTTTAGTTGTGCCTTCAAATGAAAATTACGGTAGTAAAGTTAAGATAATTGAATCACTTTGTTACGGTGTACCTGTGATTACTTCAAAAATTGGATTTAGCGGCATAAAAAAAATTAGCAGCAAATTACCAATCATTGCAAATAGTAATTCTGCGATAGTAAAAAAAATAATTGATCTGATAAAAAATAAAGAAAAATATTTTTTAGAGGCAAATAAGATTAGTCATAAATATATTGAAATGCACGATATAAAAAAAAATATTTATAGATTAATAAAAAAAATAAAACAATTATGATGAGATCCATTATACGGAAGATTTATACTTTTTTAAGTTTTCCAAATAACTTATTCAAAGAAAAAAAAAGTAAAAAAAAATTAGAACTTCAAGTTTTTTTAAAAGAAAAAGCAAAAAAAATCCTCAATAACAATTTAAATAAACTTAAAACCCACACTATATTTAGTAATAATGTTTTAAGATTAATAACAAATTTCAAGCTAGATAATTTCTTAAGATATTCATTTATACAAAAGATGTTTTTTGTAAATAACAGATCCTATCTAATTTTTTTTTTATTGAAAATTATAAAAAAACATAAATTCGTTAAATTTCTGAAAGAAGAAAGTATTGGTAACCCTTTACCCTTTTTTTTATATAAATCGACTAGCGGTAATAAAATTAGACATATATATCATTTGTTAAGTTATACCAGTTACAAACCATTTAAAGCAGATATTTTTATTGAAATTGGAGGAGGGTATGGATGTATGGCTAATTTAATCAATAAATACTCACCCCTAAAAAAGTATATCATTTTTGATACTCCAGAAGTTGCTTTGTTGCAATATTATTATCTTAAGAATTTAAATTATGATGTTGGCTTTGATAATGAAAATTTCAAAATAATTTTAGTTTCAAATTTGAATAAATTGAATATTTTGATCAAAAGATTCAAAATCAACAAAAAATTTCTTATTTCAAATTGGGCTTTATCAGAAATGCCTATTAAATTGCGAAAAAGGCTATCATCACTATTCTTCATTTCAGAAAATTTTTTAATATCTTTTCAAAGTAGCTTTGAACAAATTGATAATTTTAAATATTTTAATTCTATTAGAGATAGATTAAACGGAACTAAAATATTTCCAATTCCAGAAATGAATTTTTTGAGTTTAAATAAACATTATTACTTTTTTAAATGATAAATTTATTAAATAAGAAAATATTGGGAATATTTATATTCATTTATCTAATCTCTTCTATTAATAGCCCGTTATTCATACCCGATAGTACAGAATTCATTACAATATTTAATTTTTTACGTAGTTTATCACCTTTGATTATTTTGCCTTTTTTATTAATTTTATTTTTTTTTAATAAATTTAAGTTAAGCAAAAGTTCATTAATATTTATAATATTAATTTTATCTCAAATAATTGGTTTTTCACTAAATGATCAAAGAAAAATTTATGATTTATATTGGTTAATTTGTGCTGTTAGCCTGATTCTATTTCTAGAGTATTATTGCAATCAACTACTAGATATTAAAAAAATAATCTTAGTTTTTATTTCTTTAATTTTTATTGTATCCGCAACAATAAGTTATTTTATTATAATAGAAATTTTTGAAAATTATCAAACTATGCATAAAATAACTAATACAGTTTATGGTTCTCATTTCATGGGAATAAATAATTCTTTTATAGGGCAGCCAGTACCAAGAAGTAGTGGTTATACTAGATTTTTAATGATTATATTTTTATTTTTATTTCCATTCATTTTTTTTAGTAAATTAAAAAAAAAAAATTACAGATTTAAAATTATCGATATCTTAATTCTATTATTATTAGTATTTATTGGCGTAATTTTTTGGATAACACAAAATAGAAGTTCATTATATTTTTATATAATTATAAGTTTAATATTTTTATATTTAGTAATTAAAAAAAAAAACATTAACCAAATATTTTTTTTTTCTATAATTTTTATTTTACCTTATCTAATTTATAAAACTGAAATTAATTTCAAAAAAAATTTTATTAATTCATTTTTATCAGAAGCGATCACTGAACATCAAACCAAAGAATATAAAGAACTAAAAAAACATTTTTTAAAAATAATTGAGTCTGGAGAAAGATGGAAGACACCGTCAAACACTTCTGGAAGATTAGAAATCTGGAAAAGTTCATTAAAAATTATAAAACAAAATTTTTTTTTTGGTTTAGGACCTCAAACGGATCGACATAAGCTAGATACCAGTGCATCTAATATTTTAATTTATTTATTATTATGTGGAGGATTTTTAACTGTTTTAATATTCTTTATTTATAAAACTTATTTAACTTTAATTATATTTCGGTTTTTTAAGAATAATAATATTTCAAAAATTAAAGATGATAAATTTTTATTTTTCTCAATTTTGATTTTTTTCTTTATGAACTTTCGTGGTATTGTAGAAAACAGTTATAGTCTTTACGGTATTGATATGGTTGCTTTTTTATTAGCAGTAAAATATCTTGAATTATCTTATAGATTGAGTAAGTAGTTTTTTATATAAGAATTAGCAATATTTATTTTTTTTAAACTATTTTTGTTTATTTTTGTTTTAATTTTTTTATCTAAAAAATTCATTCCTAAATACATACTTTTTAATATATTAATTTTATTCTTTATTAGGCTATTATAAATTAGTTTAGTGTTATTATTAATTGCTTGAATAGAAAACAGACTTAAATAATTTTCTTTTGAACTGTATGCAAATTTAGATTCTTTTAAAATTCTATCTAAGGAACTTTTAGAGATAAAACCTTTATTTATTACTTTAGGATGATCTAACTTTTCACCCACAACTATAAATTTATAATTATTATTAATAAAAAATTTATTGTAAATAATTTTATTTATATCTTCATAATTTTTATTTAAATGTGATTTGTAATAAATAACTACTTGTTTTTTTTTATCTTTTTTTTTTTGAAATTTAAAAAAAAAATATACTAAATTAAATAATTATTTTTTTATTTATTTTCTAAATATATTTTTTTTTAATAATTCGGTAGCAAAAATTAATTTTTTAAATCTAAATAAAAAAATTATATTGGTTATAATGTAAAAAATTGGGAATAAAAAAGCCCTTATATAATAATTTA